>PDVH01000158.1_pt1 | contig 17617 bp, 18 predicted proteins | sample 1369781 | NCBI WGS metagenome assembly PDVH01 (sample SAMN07795378, study PRJNA414565) | Alkali sediment metagenome, whole genome shotgun sequencing project. | isolation source: glacial lake sediment | place: Bosnia and Herzegovina: Donje Bare Lake | collected 2016-06
CAATAAACGGTACACCGAGGCCGTGCATTCGCTGATCTTTTCCCAGAATGTCAATGAGGTCCGGTTGCCACCTGAGTTCTTAGGCAGGCCCTTCAATGAAATTCTTCAGCTCATAACCGCAAAAAGGACGAAATCAATCGATGAGATGGCGGTAATCGATGAAAAGCTGGTGAAATTATCCACAGAATGGTACCAGGAACTCGTGGTGCTCAAAAAAGTGCTTGAGGACAGGAATGCAGAAGCAGGGGTATTCGGCAAATTCGGGCAGACGGAGTATACCTTTGTAATCCAGGGCTGGATCCCCAAAAAATACCTGCAACGCACCAGGGAGGCACTGAAAAATACCTTCGAGCACCGTGTCATCGTCAATGAGCTTGAGGTAAGTGCGGAGAAGATGGACGAGGCACCCACCTTTTACGACAACCCTGAGATCGTAAAACCCTTTGAATTTCTCATGCAGCTCGTCAGCCCGCCCAAGTACCGGGAGGTGGATCCAAGTCCGCTGATGGCCCTCTTCTTCCCGATCTTCTTTGGTCTCATGGTCGGGGATATCGCGTACGGTATCATCATCCTCCTGTTTGCTGTCATCATGAAGAAAAAGTATCAGGCAGAGCTCTGGCTCCAGCACCTGATGAACATCCTGATCATCTCATCGTTCTGGACCATTTTTTTCGGCGTGCTCTACGGTGAATTTTTCGGAAATTTCGGTGAGGAGATGGGCTGGATCCAGCCCATGACAATCGCCGGTGTTACCCTGAACAGGATAGAATCACTGGTGGCCTTCCTTGTCCTTGCCATTGCCATAGGAGTATTCCACGTGTTCCTTGGTCTCAGCCTGGGAATCTTCAATGCCTATACCAAAAAGAGCAAAAAACATGCTATTGAAAAGGCAGGAATGATCATGGCGATCACCGGGCTGCTCCTTACTATCCTCAGTATGGCAAAGATAATACCGCAATCCCTTGTCCAGCTGGGGATTGTGATGATCATTATTGCCGTTCCTATGATTATTTACGGGGGCGGGTTCTTCGGGGTATTCGAGATCATGAGCACCGTGGGGAACATCCTCTCCTACGCCCGTATCATGGCAATCGGCATGGCATCGGTCGTTCTGGCGCTGGTAGCGAACGAACTTGGAAGCAAGATGGAAGTGGTGCTGGTCGGTGTCCTGATTGCTGCAATGCTGCATTTACTCAATATCGTCCTTGCCATGTTCAGCCCGTTCCTGCATTCGTTCAGGTTGCACATGGTGGAGTTCAATTCAAAATTTTACGAGGGAGGAGGGAAGTTGTACAAACCATTCCAGAAAGGGAAGGATGGGTGACAAACAGATGAATTGAACGCGGAACGCGGTGCAGGCACGGCAACGGGCCTGTACAGTATTTGAAAAGATTAATCAGACGGTACATGGATCTAAAGGTTACAGGTAAGAGGTGTTGGTAAACATGGCTGTTGACTGGGGAATTCCCATTGGAGCTGGTATTGCATTTGGACTTGGGGCATTGGGAACAGGGATAGCGCAATCAAAGATCGGGTCTGCCGGGGCGGGTACAATAGCGGAAAGACCTGAGACATTCGGACTCATGGTAGTTCTTGTGGCAATTCCCGAGACTATGGTCATATTAGGGTTCGTGGTTGCAGCAATGCTCATGATCATGCTGGTGTAAACCGGAGTCAGATAACAACCGAAGAAATTACTGTGTTCATAGGAAACAGGAGACCGGATAGTTTCAAAAAATGGAATTGCTATTGTGAGCTCAGAGGGTCGGAGATGATGAAATTGGATAAAAAATCCCCTACAAGAATCTGGTGAAACGATGCCATATGAGCAGTTGATTGAATCGGTTGAGGTCAGTGCAGAAGAAAGAGTAACGGAGTTGAAGCAAAAGGCATACCGGCAATCGATGGAGATACGAAAGGAGGCGGAGGGAAAAGACGAGACCATCAAACGGAAGCACATGGATGCGGCCAAAAGAGCGGTGGTAGTTGAACGCAACAAATCAATTGCAAAGGTCAAGGAAGAAACAAGGATGCAGCTGATCCATGCGAAGGATGACGTATATCAGAAAGCCTGTTCTGAAGCCAAAAAAATTCTCTATTCGATCCGGGAGAATGCAGATTACGAGAAAATCTTTTCAAAAATGTTAAAGGAGGCTGTTCTGGAGCTGGAAGGGGAGGAAATACAGCTGCACATCGATAAACGGGACGAGAGCCTCTGTAAAAAACTGCTTCCGGAACTAAACCCGAACTGCGAGATAATCACCGATTTAAGCAGTGCAGGGGGATTGAATGCAGGAACAAAAGATCAAAAACTCATCGTCTTCAATACGATCGAATCGAGGTTTGAGAAGGCAAAAGTTCTCCTGAGATTAGACCTCTTTGCAGCACTCTATGGTGGTAAGGGTGGAGTATGACTACGTAAATGCACGGATAAGAGGCATGAAAAGCCGCCTGCTCAATACTCCTGTATTTGAAACCCTGATTCTCAAACCCGATGTTGAGGGGGTCATCGCCGAGCTGGGGAATACCGCCTATAAAGACGAGATTGAAAAAGCAAGTGTCCAGTTTTCCGGGATACGGTGCGTCGAAGTTGCGTTGCGAAAGGATTTTTCTGCTGCATTCAGGAAAATCCTGCATCTCATGCAAGGGGAAAAATCCGAAAAGTATATCAAAATCCTTCTGAACCGCTGGGATGTGCAGAATATCAAGACGATCCTTCGGGGCAAGAAGATCCATGTAACATCAGATGAGATCATAGACTGCCTGGTTCCGGCAGGAGAACTGGATGACATCACGTTAATCGAGCTGATCAAGCAGCCTGATGTCAGGGAGGTCATTGATCTCCTTGCAACGTGGGGAATTGAGTTTGCCCGGCCACTGACCCGTACTTTTAAGGAATATACGGAAAAAAACGATCTTGCCGTTCTTGAGTATGCCATTGACAAATTTTACTATGAAAATGCCCTGGAGACACTGGGGGAAGAATCCTACGACGATCATATCGTCCGGGATATGGTAACAACTGAGATCGATATAACCAATATCAAAAATGTCCTGAAAATGATACGGGACAAAATCGGCATTGAAGAGGCAGAAACATTCCTGATCAAGGGTGGCGCGAGGCTGGATTTCGAAAGACTCCTTGCCATGGTCCGGACCGGAACCATTGAGGGGGCGCTCAAGATCCTTGACAGCACGCCCTACAATTTCCTCTCTGAACTTCCTGCAGACGTTGTAAAGAAAGAAAAGATATCGGCATTTGAGAAAGAACTCGAAAAGTATCTGATAAAACGGGGAATCAGCCGGTTCCTCGGTGATCCGCTGAGTATCGCCATTGCAGTCGGCTATGTGTGGGCGAAATATAACGAAATCACCAATATCAGGATCATAGCGAGGTGCAAGACTGCCGATATCCCGGAGAAAGAACTACGGGAGGAATTGATTTATGTATAAATTTGTCGTGGTCACCGATCCGGATTCGGCACCGGGGTTCAGGCTTGCCGGGGTGGATGTTCTCGAGGCATCAAGTCTGGATGAGGCAAAGAAGATCATACACCTCCTGATTTATCGAGCGGTTGCTGCAGAGGGCGATCGGGTATAATATTGTGTTACGGAGGTAGGGGTTATGATTGCGGGGGGTATATCGAGAATTTCGGGCCCCGTGGTTCTTTCAGATAAGATGAGGGGCTCGAAGATGTATGATGTCGTAAAGGTAGGTGCTGAGGAACTCAACGGGGAGATCATACGCCTTGACGGGGATCTTGCGGTTGTCCAGGTATATGAAGACACATCGGGCTTGAAGATTGGCGAGAGGGTTGTGAACACGGACACCCCGCTCTCCGTTGAGCTTGGTCCGGGCCTGCTCTCCTCGATTTATGATGGCATTCAGAGGCCTCTGCCGGAACTGGTAAAAAAGAGCGGGAGTTTCATATCAAGGGGCATATCTGTCCCGGGGATTGATAAGGAAAAGAAGTGGGAGTTTACACCAACCGCCAAAAAGGGGGACCGGATATCCGGCGGCACCATCATAGGGACGGTAAAGGAGTACCATATCGATCACAGGATCATGGTCCCTCCTCTTGTTTCAGGGACGATCAGGGAGATCCGGAGTGGCGCATTCACCGTTGAGGAACCCGTCTGCATCCTTGAAGACAACACCCCGATAACGATGATGCAGAAATGGCCGGTGCGGCGGGGAAGACCCTACAAAAAAAAGCAGGACCCGCGGTTGCTCCTTGTCACCGGGCAGAGAATCTTTGATACCATGTTCCCGGTCGCAAAGGGCGGGACTGCCATGATCCCCGGCGGTTTTGGCACGGGAAAGACGGTGGCGGAACAGACCCTTGCAAAATGGTCGGATACCCAGATCGTTGTCTATATCGGTTGCGGGGAGCGGGGCAATGAGATGACCGATGTGCTGACCGAATTTCCGGAGCTTGTGGATCCCCGGACAAAGATGCCCCTGATCCAGAGGACGATCCTGATTGCGAATACCTCAAACATGCCGGTGGCGGCACGGGAAGCCTCGATCTATACGGGGATCACGATGGCAGAGTACTACCGGGACATGGGGTATGACGTCGCCCTGATGGCAGACTCCACGTCACGGTGGGGGGAGGCACTGCGGGAAGTCTCGGGCAGGCTGGAGGAGATGCCGGGCGAAGAAGGGTACCCTGCCTACCTTGCAACAAGGCTGGCGGCGTTCTATGAACGTGCCGGAAGGGTGGTCTGCCTCGGCTCTGACGATCGTATGGGGTCCATCACGGTTGTCGGCGCGGTGTCGCCACCGGGAGGAGATTTCTCGGAACCCATCACCCAGAACACGTTAAGGATAACAGGAACCTTCTGGGCGCTGGACACCAGCCTTGCGTACCGAAGGCACTTCCCGTCAGTGAACTGGATCAAGAGTTACTCGCTGTATCTGGACAGCATCCTCGACTGGTTTGTGGAGAGCGGGTTTGTTGACTGGAAGGAGATGCGGGACAGGACAATGTATCTTCTCCAGAAGGAAGTTGAACTGCAGGAGATTGTGCAGCTGGTCGGCCCCGACGCCCTGCCTGAGAGCGAGAAGGCAATTCTGGAGGTTACACGGATGGTCAGGGAGGATTTCCTGCAGCAGAGTGCCTATCACGAGATCGATTCCTTCTGCCCGCTCGAAAAGCAGTACTGGATGCTTAAGGTCATCCTGACATTCTATGACCGGACCAGTGAAGCGATGAGCAGGGGGGTTGCGCTGAACAAAATCCTGAAACTTCCGTTGAAGGCGGATATCGGGAGGATGAAAGAACTGGGAGATGTGGAGAGAATCAAGGGCTTCATCGGCGAGATCGATAAGACTATTGCAGCCATCGAGGTGGAGAAATGAATCCGGTCAGCCTCATGACAAAAGAGTGCAGGACGGTCAACTATGTGTCCGGACCTCTCATCTTCGTCCAGTCTGTCAAGGGAGTCTCATTCGGGGAGATCGCCCAGATCACACTGCCCGGTGGTGAGGAGAGGACCGGGCAGGTACTGGATATCTCAAAAGACCTTGCGGTCATCCAGGTATTTGAGGGTACCAGCGGGATCGATGACAAGGAGACGCGGGTGCGGTTTACCGGGAGGCCTCCGACCGTGGATGTGTCCATAGACATGCTCGGGAGGATCCTGAACGGGGTGGGAAAGCCGCGCGACGGAGGCCCCGATGTCATCCAGGAGGCAAGCCTGGATATCAACGGGATGCCGATCAACCCGTATGCGAGGGACAAACCCGCGGATTTCATCCAGACAGGCATGTCAACGATCGACGCTTTAAACACGCTTGTCCGTGGCCAGAAACTCCCGATCTTCTCCGGTGCCGGCCTGCCTGCAAACAAACTTGCAGCCCAGATCGCCCGCCAGGCAAAGGTGCTCGGGGAAGGCGAGAACTTTGCCGTGGTCTTTGTTGCCATGGGGATTACCTACAAAGAGGCATCGTTCTTCATGGATGATTTTGAAAGGACCGGGGCCCTTGAACGCGTGGTCTTTTTCATGAACCTCGCGGATGACCCGACGATTGAGAGGCTCGCAACCCCGAGGTGCGCACTTACCGTCGCCGAATACCTTGCGTTTACCCACAACCTCCACGTCCTTGTAATCCTGACAGACATGATCAATTACTGTGAGGCATTGCGAGAGATTTCCACGGCACGGGAGGAAGTCCCGGGAAGGAGGGGGCATCCTGGCTACATGTATACGGACCTTGCATCCCTCTACGAACGCGCCGGGCGGATCAAGGGAAAGACCGGTTCCATCACCCAGATCCCCATCCTGACCATGCCCGATGATGATATCACCCACCCGGTACCGGATCTCACCGGCTACATTACCGAGGGGCAGATTGTGCTCTCGCGGGACCTGTACAGAAGAGGGGCGAACCCGCCCATCGACGTCCTTCCCTGCCTCTCACGGCTTATGAACCTCGGCATCGGTCCGGGAAAGACACGGGAGGACCACAGGAACGTGGCTGACCAGCTCTATGCCTCGTATGCCTACGGGAGAGACCTGCGGAGGCTGGTTGCGATCGTGGGTGAAGAGGCGTTGACTGAACTGGACAAGAAATATCTGAAGTTTGCGGACGAGTTCGAGAAGAAATTCATCACACAGGGAGATGAAAACCGGAGCCTTGAAAGGACGCTTGAAATTGGCTGGGACCTCATGGCCATGCTTCCGGAAGAAGAACTGAAACGGATAAAACTCGACTACATCAGGAAGTATCACCCGGCGTACAAAAAGGGATGAGCCATGGAGCAGGTAAACCCCACGAGGATGGAGCTGATCAAGAAAAATGCGCAGATCAGGCTCGCCGAGCAGGGGAGGGATCTTCTCCGGGAGAAGATGGATGCGCTCATCCAGGAGTTCTTTCACATCATGGAGTCGGTCTCGAAATCCCGTGATGAGCTGGAGATCGTTGCCAGCGCGGCACAGCGATCACTCTTAATCGCTCTCGCCGTTGATGATTCCGTAACCCTCAAGTCAGCCTCCTTTGCAACACGGAAGGGCCTGTTCATCGATATCAAGGGGAAAAATATCATGGGGGTTCCTGTGCCGGTGCTTGAGAAAAAGAGGGTCTCAAAGAGCTTATTGGAGAGGGGTTACAGTATTATATCGACGAGCGGGAGAATCGATGAAGCAGCCGAGAAGTTCGAGATGGAACTGGATCTGATCATCGGGCTTGCGGAGACAGAGACCTCCCTCAAAAGGCTTGGTGGGGAGATCCAGATGACACGGAGGAGGGTAAACGCGCTTGAGCAGGTGCTCATCCCCGATCTGAAGAAACAGGCAAAGTATATCAAAAACACCATCGATGAGAGGGAACGCGAAGACCTCTTCAGGTTAAAAAAAGTGAAAAAGATTATTGATCGTAAGAAAAAAGCTGCATAAAAGCAGATGGTAGACAGACCAGACGCCAAAAATCCCGTGAAATGACCAGTCTCACGGGTATTACCTACCTTTTTTGACATTTTTAAAAGATTTGTACGTCTCGTAACCTCCAAATGTTAAATGTAAAAAGGAACCTGGTTAGACGCAACCTCACCGAAACAAACGACAGGTGAATATGACAGGGATAGCATTAGTTTCTTCCAGTATCCTATTCGGTTTTACATTTGTGTTCCCACTCCAGGCCACTTTATCTTCTGCAATAGAGGCGAATTCAGCCTTATATTTCACAAATATTACAATCCATGCCTTTTTTTCAAAAAGGAGGTCATTCCATACGGCTGAGTGTGATTGGTGTTATCTTCTTTCTGTTTTTTAGAGTTCTCTCCGTTAATAAATTCCTTTGCCTTACATTTCGCCTGCTCTATCCGCTCCCGGCACCTATATATCGCTAAGTCCTTCAACCTCTCAATTTTATTGTTGATATCGCGTGCCATAGTGCCAACATCTGATAATTTTCAATGTGTGTAATCCATCAGTGGGTAGATATACTTTCCCATAGTCAGATAGCGGATTCTATCGTAAGGCACAGCCGGCATTCGGGGACAGCGATTAAATTATCGTGCCCGCGATCTTTTTATCCCCGTTCCTGCAATAGTAACAAAAGATGACACCTCCAACCGTTCGTGCTCCCGACGGCGTGAGCCGAACCACTCTTCTCCACTCTCTTCTGTCCAAAATATCATTTTTCAATAAGCTTAAGAATGTATTTTCCTCCCGCAATAGTATTGTAAAAATGAAAACAGGACGTGATGTCAGGGGGCTTATCCGGCTGTTAAGCCACGACGATCCGGATATTCAGTATGAGGCTGCGGAAGCGCTCGGGAATATTGGCGATGCCACCGCAGTGGAACCCCTGATCTCCGCACTGAAAAACGGGGAGATCAGCGGTGTACGCTGGAAAGCTGCGGAAGCACTTGCAATGATTGGCCCCCCGTCGGTCGATCCTCTGATTGATGCCTTACAGCACCCTGATGGCGATGTGCGGTGGAAGGCCGCGATCGCGCTAGGCGAGATCAGGGATCCGAGGGCAGTCGATCCCCTTATCCGCTGCCTCTCTGATAAGGACCGTTTTGTCATAGGTCGCGCCGCCCTTGCTCTTGGAATGATCGGGAAACCGGCAGTTGAACCGCTGATCCGCGCCTTACAAGAAGGAGACGGCAACCTGCGTTGGGGGGCGGCGATTGCGCTCGGCAAGGCAAAGGATCCTGATGCAGTTGTACCGCTTATCCATGCACTTGCGGACAAATACGAGAACGTCCGTGCCGAAGCCGTTTCGTCGCTTGCTGCTATCGGGAAGCCCGCAATCGCACCCCTTATCCGGTTCCTGAAATATGCCGATGGGACGGCAAGGGTCGAATTGATGAATGCGTTGGGGGAGCTGCAGGCAAATGAAGCTATTGAACCATTGATCCAGCTGCTCGAAAAAGGAGATGAAGTGGAACGCCGTGCGGTTGCCGGGACACTCGATGCAATCCTCACCCCGTCAGTGGAACTGCTTATGAAAAGGTTGTGGAACGGGGAAGGTCGGGAAACCCGCAGAGAGGGAACCGGAGATATACAAACAGGAAATGATAATGGCAGCGGGGGCAGGGATGACAACCGATGAGATGATTAAACGGCTGATTTCCGCATTCAGCGATCCCTCGCTTGATACGCGGCATGATGCAATAAAAAGACTCACAGACCTTAAGGAAGTTGCTGTTTCCTCCCTGATCCGTGCACTGCGTGAGGCACAGAATACCGATCAGCGCTGGTACGCCTCGGTGACACTGGCACGGATTGGTGAACCTGCGGTCATGCCGCTACTGGCAGCAATGAAGGAATCATATGACAGCGAGTTCCGCAAGTATGCAGCTGCAGCGCTGGGCGAGATCGGAAAGCCGGCTGTCGAACTCCTGATACAAGCGATGGCAATTGATGACCGCGAACTCCGCGGGTTCCTTTCGCTTGCACTCTGCAGGATAGGCACACCTGCAGTAGGAGCTCTTACGCGGCACCTTGAAAACGACAATGAGATCATCAAATCATGCGCTGCACTTACGCTCTGGCAGATGGGTGAGAAGGGAATTGGCGCGATTGTCGAAAATGTGCAGCGCGAAAAAAACGGTTAAAACCGTGGCATCGCATCGTGCCACAATGATCCCGACCCTCCGCTCATTGTAATCATAAACGAACAGATAAATCTCTCCGTACCCATCATTCTGGTATGCTGCAGCTCTCGCCCGCAATGGAGGCGTACGAAGAGGCGATACGGACGGCGCTTGGTGCGGCAATGGAAGTCGCACGACAGGCGCGGTTGCGGGGTCTCGATCCCTCAACGCAGGTCGAGATACCGATCGCAAGCGACCTTGCTGACAGGGTAGAAGCACTTCTTGGCATCAGGGGTGTGGCGGTGCGTATCCGCGAGCTCGAGCAGCAGATGTCCCGGGAGGAGGTGGCGCTCCGTATTGGCGATGATTTCGTCAAACGAAAGTTCGGGGAGACCAAACCGGGAGCAGATCCTTGATCATGCCATCCGGACCGCAATGGCACTTCTCACGGAAGGTGTAGTAGCAGCACCGACTGAAGGTATCGCCAAGATCGGGCTCGGAAAGAACGATGATGGGAGCGAGTACCTGAAGATCTATTACGCAGGACCGATCCGCAGTGCCGGCGGAACTGCGCAGGCGCTTTCGGTGCTCGTGGGTGATTACGTCCGGCGGGCGCTGGGGATCAACCGGTACATCCCGCACCAGAATGAGGTCGAACGCTACATCGAGGAGATCCGGCAATACAACAACATCATGAATCTCCAGTACCTCCCCAGTGAGCAGGAGATCCGGCTCATTGTTACGAACTGTCCGGTCTGTATTGATGGTGAAGCGACAGAGCAGGAGGAAGTCGCCGGCTACCGTAACCTTGCACGGGTCGAGACCAATACCGTGCGGGGCGGCATGGCGCTTGTGCTTGCAGAAGGAATCGCCGGAAAAGCCCTCAAACTACAGAAATCCGTTGAGAAGATGAAGATGGATGGCTGGGAATGGCTCGGGCAGATGACATGGGGGGCGTCCGGGGGCAATTCTGAAGAGGATCAGGGGGGTATCAAACCCAGGGACAAGTACTTGCGCGACCTTATTGGCGGACGGCCGGTTTTTTCGTATCCGATGCGCACCGGGGGGTTCCGGCTGCGGTACGGGCGTTCGCGTAATACCGGGTTTGCTGCCGCCGGTCTCAATCCATCAACGATGCATATACTGGGCAATTTTCTGGCTGTCGGCACGCAAATGAAGATCGAACGCCCCGGAAAGGCATGTGGTATTGCCCCGGTCGATTCGATTCAGGGACCGACTGTGCTACTGAAGAACGGCGATGTACTACGTATTGATGATGAAAGGACAGCAGAACAGCTTGCCCCCCAGATCGAGCGGATTCTCGATGTCGGAGAGATCCTCATCTCTTTTGGCGAGTTCCTTGAGAATAATCACATGCTCATTCCCCCGGCATACTGTGAGGAATGGTGGCTTCTGGAAGGGGGCAAGCGACGACCAAATGACGAAGCTGAGGCGATTGCATTCACACGAACCGGGGCGTATCTGCACCCGGATTACACATATTTCTGGGATGATCTTACCTGCAGCCAGATCTGTTCGCTTGCTGATATGGTTTCAGCGCAGGGAAGGTACGAACGTGGAGAAGTCCTGCTCCCACACACACCCGTCCTCAAAAATCTTCTGGAAGACCTTCTTCTCCCCCACAATGTCCTGAACGGAACAATCAGGATACTTACCCCCCGTGTCTTTCTTGCATGCCTCGGGCTCGATGAACAATTAACAAAAGTTGCCCTCTGGAATACTGCTCCTGCAACGGACTCACTTGCCCTTGTCATGCACCTGAGCGGGTTCAGGATCCGATCGAGAGCAGGTATACGGATCGGGGGGCGCATGGGGCGGCCCGGCAAGTCAAAACCGCGCAAGATGAACCCGCCCCCCCATGTCCTTTTTCCTCTTGGAGAATCGGGAGGATCCCGGCGTTCTTTCCAGGAAGCATCCAACCATACACCGGAAGCAGATGCAGGTTTTCTTGGGATTGATTTCCAGAAAGAGGGGGGGATTATTGAGATCGAGGTCGGCAGGCGCCGCTGTACTGGGTGCGGGGAGATCACCTTCATGAACCGTTGCGAGCGGTGTTCAGCCCACACCGTGCCGGTCTTTACCTGCCCGAAATGCAAGCGTGAGACTGACAGTGAGCGTTGTCCGGGATGTAATATTCCCACCACAAGCATGCAGAGAGCAACCGTCAATGTGAAGGATGAATATCTGAAGACGATGGAGCGTCTGGGGCTGAAACCGGACAGTATCACGCTCGTTAAGGGTGTTAAAGGTGTAATTTCCCGTGAAAAGGCTGTGGAACCACTGGAGAAAGGGATCCTGCGGGCACAACAGGAGATCTATGTCTTCAAAGACGGGACCACACGGTTTGACATGATTGACCTGCCACTCACTCATATCCGCCCCGCAGAAATAAGTGTGGATATCGAGACACTCCGCAGTCTGGGATACAGGAAAGATATTCACGGGAGGGAGCTCTCTGACCCCTCCCAGATGCTTGAGATGCGTCCGCAGGATATCCTCATATCGGACTCCTGCGCCGAGTATATGGTGAGGGTGGCGCAGTTCATCGACAATCTTTTGGTTTCATCATACGGGCTCCCCGCCTTCTATAATGCCAGAACACGCAATGACCTGATCGGGCATCTTGTGATTGGACTTGCTCCTCACACGAGCGCCGGAGTGCTCGGGCGGATTATCGGTTTCACCCGGGCGAATGTGGGCTATGCGCATCCTTTTTTCCATGCTGCAAAACGCAGGAACTGTTTTTTCGGAGATACCGAGATTGAGGTATTTAACGGCACGATCTGGAAGCGTGAACCAATCCGTCGTTTCGTGCTGGAAAATTTTGATGTGAGCAGACCCGGCATTGACCGTCTTGGTACCTATTACTCGGATCCTGCACAACCATGGTACACCCGTACAGTCGACACCAGCGGTATGATGCATATCCGCCGGATCACTTCAGTTTCCATCCACCGTTCACCGGCAACGCTCATCAGGTTCACCACATCACGGGGGCTTGAGCTTGCTGTCACCCCCGATCACGCAATGTTGATCTGGGATACAAGTTACCTTCGCAAGGTACGGGCAATTGAGCTCAATGTGGGTGATCCCGTACCGGTATTTATAGGAGCAAACCTGTTATCAGACAGGATTGCAGGTGCAGACCACATCCCTTCTCCTGAAGAACGGGTGTACTGCCTCACCGTCGCTGATGATCATACGCTGGTTGCAAACGGTATTTTCACCGGGCAATGTGACGGAGATGAGGACTGCATCATGCTCCTCCTTGATGGTCTGATCAATTTTTCACGTTCGTTCTTGCCTGAGAGCCGTGGGGGTTCCATGGACGCCCCCCTGGTCCTGACAAGCCGTATCGATCCGGCGGAAATTGACAAGGAGAGCCTGAATATTGATGTCTGTGAACGGTATCCGCTCGAGCTGTATACAGCAGCACTCAGGTACGCACAACCCAAGGATGTTGAACCGTTTATCGATCGGGTTGAGCACCGGCTTGGAACACCCGCACAGCTCGAAGGGTTCTTCTTTACCCATGATACGTTTGATATCTCTGCTGGTCCACTCGAATCCACCTACACGCAACTCAAGACGATGCTGGAGAAGCTGGAGGCAGAGCTCAGCCTTGCAGAGAAGATCCGTGCCGTCGATGCCGATGATGTCGCTGAGCGCGTGCTCACAACCCATTTCATCCGTGATCTTGTAGGAAACCTGAATGCATTCTCCAAACAGAAGTTCCGGTGTACCAAGTGCAACACAATGTTCCGCCGCATGCCGCTCTCTGGCAAGTGTACCAGGTTCCGTGGCAAGGGAATCTGCAACGGCAATATCGTTCCCACAGTCCATGAAGGTTCGGTAAAAAAATACCTGGAAATGTCAAAATCTCTCTGCGCAAAGTACCATGTGTCTGAATATACCCGCCAGCGTGTCGAAATGCTCGATCTTGCGATCACCTCAACATTCGGGACTGAAAAAGAACAGCAACTCGGGCTTGCAGATTTTATGTGATCCACTCTTTTTTATGCAATGATAATTCTCGTAAAAATAAGGATTCAACTGCGTTACCTTTTATATGATGCCGGTCAAATAATCACCTCGCAGGCGGGGATAGCCAAGCCCGGCTAACGGCGATAGACTCAAGATCTATTCTCGAAGGAGTTCGTCGGTTCAAATCCGGCTCCCCGCATTCATATCTCTCTAAACTATTGAATTCCCGGTCTTCTCAGACAGTATAAACGTATATTCTCATACCGGCATGTGAACAACCAGTGTTCTGCAGGGAATAATTTTATTTCATCTTAAAACAAATTTGAGCACGTTACACGCAGATTTGACGTCGGTGTAAGGGAGAGGTTGTACTGACAGATAAAAAAAAGTTCAATGGCGAAGAACGATCGGAAGCAACGGGAGAAATTGTTCGGGTCAAACTTCCGCAGAAGCGGAACCGTGAGATGTTCGGGAGTGCCGAACTTATGATGGGCGCAAACCACATTCGTGTGAGATGTTACGATGGCGTCACCCGGATGGGACGGATCAAGGGTAAGATCAAGAAAAAAGTCTGGATCCGCGAAGGAGATATTCTGATCGTCATCCCATGGAGCTTCCAGGATGAGAAATGTGATATCATATACCGTTACACGGGGCCTCAGGTGGAGTGGCTCCGGAGAAATAATTATCTTTAATCAGGCTCTTTTTTTAATATTTTTAAAAATGAATATTGGCGATAATCTCTTTACTTTTATAGGCTTTTTACCATGATGTCATAGCGCTTGATGACAAGCGTATCTGTATTGGGCAGCCGGTAACTCCCAGGACCGGTTTCAGTCCATTTAAGAGTATTTATTAAATAATTTCTCCAGGCAACAGAGAAATCATTATTCGGATTTGGTATATATTGGACAATGACAGGGTTGGAAGGTGCAATGTATTCAGTGAAGTTGGTATCCGCCATCTGCATTTTCACGGTTCCGACACCAGTCCGGGACAAAAGCTCAGTCGAGTTCATTCCAATCAGGTATATTACCGCAGTGGTTTTTCCGGAAACCGGATCAGTGTCAACAAACCACCGGGGTTCTGCGAGCATGAATGACCCCGTATCAAGCTCCCGCCTCTCCATAACAGCCCCGTTCTCAATAACGATTACCTGTTGGCTCCCCACCGAATTGTATTGTAATTGACCCGGGTGGAATGTTTCATCGACACTACCCCCATCGGTAATTCTGAATGATGGAGTGGGGTTAAAAGTCGTATTATATACGGTAAGCGGCCCTCCACCAACCTTTAAAGAAGTCTCTTTGTACGGCACGTTCTTGAAGCTTAAGCTCTTGATGTCGTTTTGCAGTACAATCATGTTCTTTTCCATGATCCGCTGATCTGCGCTTACCTGCTGCTGCAGGAGAACCGGATACCCGTAGAGTGAAACAAGCCCGATTCCAACAACGACAAGAGAAAATATCAGGAGAAACCCGATTGCCTCAGATACACCCTGCTCATCTTTCACAACAGTATTGTGATTCTTCATCAGAACCCCCCCGAATCATAGCTGATCCTGTTCATACCTCTGCCTGTCGTATTGCCGGTTACCCCGCGTGTTGCCCCGATACCCGCGAGGGAGATCCTGCTCCTGATAAAATCGCGCGACACCTGTACATCCTGATCTGTCGGGTTGGCACCCAGCCCAATCTCGACAAAGTAATCCTTGCTTGCCACATCGTCCGGGATATCAAAACTGGTTGATATTGTCCCGTTATACGGGGCGGTTATATACACATCAACGATACGGGTGCTGATGCCATTGCCGATGTCGGTAAATGCCGAATAACTGACCTGATTGGCGGGCCCCTCCATGAAATGGGTATTTGCAAGCAGCATCATCACCACCATGAGGAACATGAGAATGCCACTGATCATCACGTATTCGATGAGGCTTGACACTGCTGCGTCCCTCTCCCGGTCAGTAGTTTGCAGTTTCATTATATGCGGTCACTCCATTGTTGTAATGGATATCGAAAATGTTTTTAAACGTTGATCCCGGAGGTGCTGAGGTAATATTGAATGTAACAATAGCATTCTTCCTGGCCATGGCAATGGATGTCATGTCCTTTTGAACCTCACCCCATACAGCGGAGGAAAGGTCCGAACACGCGAGCACTTCATACCGGACATCACGGATATCATTTTTTGGGAATTCCAATACCCCTTCAGCCGTGGTCTGTCCAACGACTGTTGACTGGTTGAGGACAATTGCCAGGAAAAATAATGAAAAGCTCACGATAAACCCCATGAGCACAATCCACTGTGCATCATCGTTCAGTCGCGCCACAGGAGCACCTCCATGAGCCCTGCCTGCACCCTTGGATCGATACCGGGCGCTGCAACCGAAAGAGGCGAACCCCCACCCGTCAGGTCAAGGTGCACCCATCCTGTTACCCTGACCGCATGCTCTCCTCCGGTCAGGTTACGGGAATGGGCAAAGTGGAACCGCTTCACGGAATTCGTCAGGGTATCCCTGTAAAAGAGATCTGCACTGATCTGGAGATTGTCATACGATCCCCCGGTTGTGCTGTTGCAGAACGTAAGAAATGTTTCTTTGAATCTCACCCCATCATTATTCTTGGTAATGTTCTGGAGCAGGCTCTCTCCGGTTGTTGCCGTGGTATTGGGGGTATTCATCATTCTCAGTGCATCACTGCCGAGCTGTTCCAGCTGCATGTCGCTGATATGTGTGTCCCCGGGCGTATATATCGATGTGGCGCTGACAACGAGGTATGCACTAAAAAGCATAATTAACCCGGCAGCAACCCCCTCAATGGTGAAGAGTTGCCCGTCAGAATTTACCATATTGCCACCTCCACCACACCCTCCTTGAGGATGGGTTGGGTCACACGGATTGGGCTGTAATCATAGTCATAGGGACTGGTAAAGCTGTTATTAAAGAAGCAGTCTGGTTGGTTCAGGTTGAAGGTATAATTGATATACAAATGGCTGTTCTCATTTGCCATCCCGTAGAAGAACCCGGCGGGAAAGATGACTGATGCATTATCATTTACAATTACAGGCAGACTCGAAGCGGTATTCCCGCCGTCAATATAGGAAGTATCGAATGTGCGGACCTGGGCGAGGGGTTGCGAAGGATTCTGTCGGTAGATGATAATTTTGCTTAACGTGATTACATTGGTGGGATCAGTGAATACATATGCATTCATTAAATTAGTGATATTAACCAATATCCGTTCCCGTAAAGGATCAATCTGGTACGGGGGGTTCCGTACATCCTGGAGCAACCGGGTGCAGTTGATGTGAACGCTGAATACATGCCCGGTAACATTCCCCTCTGCCCCGGAATTTTGGAATGCGGGTGCATTGATTGTTGCATTGCTGGGCTGCTTGATCTTTACAAGCCTGCGGATATATCCGTAACCCCCATCTGGCTTGACATCACCCACCGACCAATTCATCATGGCATCAAATGTGCTCAATGATACATTGAAGCTGTAGGGGCGATCCCCGAAAATCACGCGCCGCTGGTAATCATCAGGATAGTTAAAGGATGTGCTGCAGAAGAATCTCTCGATCTTATTGGGAGCGAGGATATTCGGGTTATCCTTTGTTAGTGCGAGCCCGAAACGCTGAATCTCATCCTTTTGCATATCATCCTTGTTTTCCCATGGGGGGTTTGCAGGCATCCCCGGGTCTTCAACAAGGATAACGCCCGTGCGATATGCGACGGCATCATAATCGATGGTTCCCCCCTGCAGACTGATGAGGAGTCCGGGGATCATCGTTGCGACCCAGATAAAAGCGACCATAAAGATCGTCATGCCCGCAAGAAAGTCAATTGACAGGTATGCATGATCATCAGGCATAGGACGGAATAAACCCCCCTGCATCTCTAAGGTAACCAACAATGGCAATCGATATGACAAGGAGTGTGAAAAGGAGTAAGAGGATGCCGGATTTGCGCATGGTCTTCCTTAAAGGCTAATTGTGTGGGAATAAGATATAAATATTGGTAAAAACAGTTAAAGGTATTTACTCTTTTTCAGATA
>PDVH01000159.1_pt1 | contig 17616 bp, 14 predicted proteins | sample 1369781 | NCBI WGS metagenome assembly PDVH01 (sample SAMN07795378, study PRJNA414565) | Alkali sediment metagenome, whole genome shotgun sequencing project. | isolation source: glacial lake sediment | place: Bosnia and Herzegovina: Donje Bare Lake | collected 2016-06
TTCTGTACACTGGCATAGTAATCCTCTTTTTTATTATACTTACGTTACGTTGCCGCACATGACGCTGAGAAAGTTACTTATAAGTGTCAGATCAGGTCTCATAATCAAAATGCGCAAATTCTTCTCGGTAGCAATCAGAGAGTCCATCATTTCCTCCATTAGCAAGCGCCGCTGGGACACTTGCCATGTCCTCCAAGCCTCAAGGGTAGCCCATGTGCTAATGACTTTATGTTCGTCTATCTTACCTTTCCTTCCTATATTCTGAGAACCCACTATTAAACACAGCTGAACTTCAATGGGTGAACAACATGCTTATAGACGCCGCTGCAGATGATCAGGTCATCGACTTTCTCAAAATACACTGTTTTTGGTAGTACCTCTTTAGTTACCGGGCTGGACCATTTGTATTCCACCCACCCACTACCTTGAGTATTGGCAGTTTCAAGAATCTCCTTGATAAAACTCTTTCCATCAGAATCCTTGAGGTTACTAAAATCCTCTCCTACAAATCTTTCATTGACACCGTGTGCAAGCATTGTCCCCTTGGGATTCAACACAAAAAGATACAACTCATCTTGGACAAACTTTCCATTAGGATTTGTGTATTCTGCCAAAGCGATTTTTTCCCCGGAAGCTTGGTAAAAAGCTATGCCATCTTTCACCCAGCGCTTTGCATCTTCTTTATTTTGTTTACTCATATATATGCTTTCTTTTGAATGATTTTCCCCTTATAGTTTAATATAGAATATACTGCCAAGTGTTGTCCATCAGGCATAATCTGATTTCAGCGGTCTAAATACCTTAGTCAATAGAAGTTAGAAGATAGACTGAGAGCGCTGACAAGATGCCTATGAAAATACTATACGAATAATCGTGGGTATAAACTGATGGTGTGACTTTTGTTTATTTTCATATGAAATGTCGTATGGAGGGCTCACTTAGAAAAACAACATTTCAGGAAGAAGCAAATCGTCTATGTCCCGTACGAAGTGTGACCCTTAACATATAGGGAATAGTAAAGATTACCGTCTGATCTTTACTCAAAAAAGTGGACGCCCAGTTAAGCCTCACATGCCTTCTTTTCGAACTCAACGGGAGAACAATAATTCAGCGAGGAGTTTTTTCAGACCCGGTCATAAGAGAAGATAGAAGGATTTAAATGTCCGGCAGAAATCATATCAGTTATAGCTGGAAAGTTGTCGGACGCTCTGAAGTTTCTGCTAAAACTTATACTTCAGTCCCATACCGAGTGCGTTGGATGCCCCCTCTACCCCATCGAAAAGTCCACGGATTCCGGAGCGGTGGTGAAGGCGCACCACAAGGCTCCATTTGGGGGTTTCCGGCAGGGCGAATGTCAGTTCCAACATCAGGTAGTTGAGGAATAGGGAAGTATTATCATGTTGCTCTGCTTCGAGTTCCGGTGTTTTTGTGGCATAGGATAATCCGTCGCCAATGGCGAAGGTCGTGTCGATATATTTGTTCCAGGGAAAGGTGAGCCACCTTAAGTTAAGAAGGCCATTGAACTCCCAGTGGTGCTGGTCGCCCATGTGCTTGACCCCCTGTTCTTCAAGTTCCAGATCGAGGTGTTTTGTGAAGGAATAAATCCTCCGAGAGACGGCTAAGGCCGTGAAATAGTAAGATGTTTCGCGCCATACACCGTGACGGCCCAATCTTCCTTGGTTTCCGCTATCTTCGGCAAGGCTAGGACAAAAGCAACTGCCAAAGTCAACAGAAATGTTTTACGTACTTTACGAATCGGGACCATGTTGTTCATGTATCTTGGTTAATGGTGATCAAGGGTTCTGTTGAATACTTATTTTTTATTGTAGTTGACCTACTCTACAAAAATACGTCATTATTTAGCGGGCGTCAAGTTTGGTTCATCACGGCCAAGAAAGAAAATTTCGATGAATTGAAAAAACGTTCCCCCGTCTCCACGTAATCTAGTCTAACAGTCTCCATTATTTTATCCGAATGATACACTAAGACAGCCGCCAGGGAATGACACACATCGCAAAGATAATCCCAATCTTATTATTGAGGTGATGATTACCGAAAGAAATTTTGGATATTTTCCTTAATGCTCACCTTAATGGTAGGAGGAAGGATACCATTTTTTCTTTAGCGAAAAAATAAACGGTTGACGGCTATTATGTTTGAACCAGAAATCAATACAATGGGCAGCCGAATGGAAGCAAGCATTAGTATTTTTTATTTAGTTGTCTCTCTATGTTTATCTTTCATAACCATCTTCTTTAAACCCAACAAGGTTTTGTAGGGAATCTCTCTGCTCCTCTGTTTGGCAATGAATTTGGGTATAGAGCCACCGGGGTTGGACTTCACGGTATAAGTAACTTTTGTATGCCTTTCGTCAACAGGTATCAAAACCCATCGACCTTCAATCGCCGGAATTCTGACATTCTTCTTTCCTACAGAGATAGCAGGATCACTTACGGAATGAAATTCAAATATCACCGTTCCCGTCTTTACATCCCTTTGCTTCGTCGATATTAAAAGAGTCTCCCTGTCGTATGCAGGCCAGGGCGTCTTTGTTACGTTTATGACCACGCTTGAGTTTTCGTCGATTTTGCGGATGGTCCTAGCTTCTCTGCAATCGGCCATCCATTGGGGTGCTGCCGGCACATCATCAATCACCGCCTCGATAACATTGACCGGTGCATCAATTATAGTCGTACCGATGAACTCATCTAAATCTGAACCGGGAACGGCTCTTGTGGAGACTTCAATGCCGTCCTTCTGCAATGCGAGCTTCCATCCGGATTCCGTCGAAGCGGCGACAGGCGCCAATAATATACCAAGGATCATGGTCAACAATGTCGCATGGAATGGAATTCTTCTGTATTTGTTTATAACCTTCATCCGTTCACTCGTTATCTATTTCCTATTTGATGTCAAGAAGTTTTGGGAAGGAGGATGTTCACGAATTGAAGGTAGGGGCGCATGGCGGGGGTGCCGCCGCCTTCGGACACGATCTGCATAACTTTACGCGCGTCCCGGGCAATTGCGCCGCCGAGGTGTGTAACCGGCGTATCCTGAAAAATTTCCGGACATAGCGGCGTTGAGGGGCCGAGAATGGCGACATGACGGGGAGTCCCCAGGCTGTTTAAAACTTCTTCGAGGGTATCGTTCAGGAGAGTCGTTGCGGTAATAATGGCCACGGTACATTCCTTTAATATCCTGTCACTCTCTTTCTTATCGAGTACGGCCATGCGCGTGGGGTCCCGTTCAATGACAAAGAGTTTCGCTCCCGTCGTTTCGATCTTTGGAACCATCGGCGTAAAGAGGCCGACCATGGCCACCCTGTCATCGGGTGTCAGGTTCATGATTGATAAGGAGTCTCTTTCATCAGCAACATTTTCCAGGTAAAGAATGGCATTCGCCGTGGCAAGGCCGAGTGCCTTTTCGAGGGGATTCCGTTTTTCTATAAGGTTGGCAAGGAGGGAATGAGCTTTTGTTCTGGCTAACTTGCCGGCATTGGGACACACCGCACAACCCGGCGGAAGTTCGTGCAGCAAAAGAGCTGCCAGACCCATGCGCTGATTGTCCAGCCGTACCGCCGCATAGCTCAGGCCGAATCGAACATCTTTGATAATAAGGTCTTCACCTTTACGGGATACAGCGTCATAGAGACGGCGGGCTATTTCACCTGTTGGGATCATTCGTCTGATACCAATTTGGTATAAAATCCCCCCTACACCCCCCTTTTTCAAAGAGGGGAGTAATTTAATGGGGAGGGGAGGTTATATTGAATTCCCTCACTGCGCACGAATGACAGACAGAAATCTGATTACTCGTCACGTTGAAAAGTGGGTAAATCGTTTGAAGGATGAGAACTCCTTTTGTTCGAGTTTTTTTCCTTTCTTTGTATCATCAGGACTTTTCTCCTCACCGCTCTTTCGTTTTTTACCCTTTATCTGTTTACGAGCCCCCGTAGCCGCCTCGTGAGCGTTGCCCCAGGTGTCAATTAATCCGGCCAGTTCTCCCAGGTTCGTTAACTCTTCAACCCAAACCTCAGTAAACCGTGACCGCAGGGCAGGGGAAAGTAGATTTCTTGATTGATGTACGGAAGGCGGATTTATGGCCAGGAATATCCTGAAATTCGGATGGGCATAGCAGATATTTTCCTCCCCATCAATGACATAGCCAAAGTCGAGGAGGCTGTTCACGTATTCGGATAAGGGAGACAGATTCGCTTCATCAATCAAGAGCCAGCTTCCCTCTTCCATTGCATTAAACAGAAGTCCCTTCCTGTAATGCCACTTACCGCTCTTGTCTTGTGTATAACCGCCCAGGAGTTCTTCCATGCCTGTATCGGAGGAAAGGTTGACATAATAAAGGTTGGTCTTCCTTTGCCTGGCTAAATATCTGATCAGGGTAGTTTTTCCGGAGGCAGGATTTCCTACGACAAGAACCGGTTCATTATGTATTAGGGCTTTCAGGATCAGATAGAGGGTTGTCCTCTGTGTCGGCGTGGGGATAATGTCCGCGTCATCCCGTGGAATAAATTCACCCCCCTGTGAGGACGGTACGGTCTCAATCAAGATTTTCAGGTCTTCAGACGAAGACATGAGCACTGCTTCCAAATCCATTCCCTTCTCTCTGAAACCAAAATGAGTATCCAATAAGCTGATCACCGCTTCTTTTTCATATTCATCCCTCAGCCTGCCGATATAGACGCTGAAAAATTCGAGGAAGAACTTTTTAAAGTATTCCCCATCCGCCGGTCCCTTTGCGATGATCGGTTCCAACCTCTTACCCAGCCTGATGATATCCCTAAGGGTAAAAGTATACGGGTCTTTTTCCGCCTTGCCGATAATACGGCTGTCGGCCTGATTCTGTAGGGTGGTGTGGAATCGGGCGATCGGAAGAGCTAAAGAAGACGTAATTTCGAATAAGGAACTTAATATCTGGGACAGCTCTTCTTCAGAGAGTTCTTTTTGATAAAGGATTTTAAACCGTGATAAAAATACCTCTGAGAGTTTCTGCCGTTGACTGTAGCTTTCGGGGTTTCCCGTTGCAAAGAGCCGGAAGTCCGGATGGGGATACAATTCCTTCTGCTCTCCGTTTGCCGAATAGGATATCTTTCCAGTAATCAAATAATCATTTAATATCTCAACAACTTCAGAAGTCGCCAGATTTATTTCTTCGAGGGCCAGCCATAAACCTTCCCGTGCCGCATTCAAAAGAATTCCATCCTGCCAGACGAATTTCCCTGCACTGTCAGGTTTAATGCCGCCGATTAATTCAAACTTGGACGTATACGGCAGCCACTTAATAAGGAAACTCTTCCCCGTCGATGTGGGCCCCAGGAGCAGGATAGAGTGTTTCAACAAGTAGCCGATACTTAACGTCTCTATAATATGATAGCCGGAGGCTGTCATCACGCAGGCAGGTATATCATTGCTGTGTGATATCCTGTCTAAAAGGAGATTTCCCACTGTTAACGACTTCTCGCCGACCTGAACCTGGTTGGAATGTGTGCCGGAGAGGGTGTTTGCCATCGGTTCGCCCAGCATCTCATTGAAAGAGGCTAAAACCTTGCTGAATACTTTTTCATTGTTCGATATGAAATCGGAAAAGGTTTTTATGGAAGCCCGGGCCGCCGCCTGACGGACAGACCAAATCTTATCCTTCAATCTCCTTTCCAGCTTGCTTAAGTCCGCATCCTTCCCCTTTTGGATAAGGGTATGGTGTATTTGCACTAACGCCAGGGCTGCGGCCTGATGGACAAACCAGTTTTCATTCTTTAATCTGTCTTCCAATGCCTTAAAGGTTATCTTCTTCCAGTTGTAACTATGGGGCCATATCCGGCCTAGTGCCTGGGCCGCGGCCTGACAGACAGATCTGTCCACATCCGCATCCCATAATCTTTCTTCCAATTTTTTTAAGTTAATACTTTTCCCATCTCTGATAAGGGTGGGGTAAATCTGGCCCAAAACCTGGCATGCGGCCTGGCGGACGGACCAGCTTATGTCTTCCAATTTTTCTTCTATATCCTTTAAGTCCATTATGCCCTGGTAATAGCTATGATACCATATCCGGCCCATGGCCTGAGACGCCGCCTGACGGACAGACCAGTCGTCATCATCCAGCCTTTCTTCCAGCACCCTTAAGCTTACCTCTTTTCCCCGTTTGATGAGGGGGGGATAGGACTGACCAAGGGCCAGGGCCGCGGTTTGACGGACGAGGATATTTTTATCCTTTATTTTATCTTCCAATCTGCTTAAATCAACTTCCATCCCCTGTTTGATGAGGGCAGGATATATCTGACCAAGGGCTTCGGATTCAGCCTGGCGGACAAACCAGTTTTTATTCCACAGACCTTCTTCCAGTTTGCTTACGTCTATATAATTCCCCTGTTTAACAAGGGCAGGATATATCTGACCCAAGGCCCGCACTGCCGCCTGACGGAAGGCCCAGTTTGCATCTTCCAGTCTATGTTCCAATTCCGCCAGGGTTATTTTCCCCTTGCGATAGTTATAATACCAAATCCGGCTTAAGGCCTGTGCAGCAGCCCGGCACACTGTCGGGTCTTCATCATTCAATGCTTTTTCCAAAGCACTCTGTTCTGCTTCTTTCCCCTGTTTGATCTGTGTGAGATAAACACGGCCCAAGGCCAGTGCTGCGGGCTGGCGGACAGCCCAGCTTTTATCCTCTAATTTTTTCTCCAGCTCCTCTATGGTTATTTCTTTTATGAGATCATCCTGAATGACCCGGAAGCACGCTTCCAATCCGGGAATACATACAAACGCTATATCAGAGGAGCTGATAAGTTCCTTCAATAATGAAATGGCTTTCTCAATCTCCGGATGTGAGTTGTTCTTCATTACAATATCCAACAACGGCTCCAGATCATGGGGGATTGAGGCTACGGGAACCTCGGCGCGGGAAGATGCGGGATACACGTCTTGAGGCACATCCTGAGGGGTAAAGTCAGGGAATATCCTCTGGATATCCGTAAATTCCTCCAAGAGAAGATCCCTTACCCGTTGCGGCTGATCCAGGGTGTCTATAAATGCATATTTCAGGCTCCTCCCGAACCCCTCCTTTGCCGGATAGCCTCTACTCAATAAATATCCTAACAGTTCTGAGGCCCTCTTCAAGTGTCTCACATTGAAGCTCGGTATATTCTGCTTTTGATGGAGGTAGATACTTGCCAGGAGTTCAGACAAATCCTGGGGGAGAGACTGTGTTGTCGCCATTTCGGTATTTTTTCCTCCATTCTGTGGCGTTAAAAAATTCCCCCAGAATACATCTTGAGTAACGAGTTTTTCCTCCAATATGCTGGAGAGCACAGAGGGCAGTTCTTCTACATCATCTATCTGTATGCCGTTTTTATAACGCTTAATAACCTCGGTCACTTCTTCCCCTAATCCCACTCCCAATACCTCTATCTTTTGATCCAATGCTTCTTTCTGAAGCTCAACAAATGTCTTTCCTGTTGTATTCACGTTTCCTTCTCCATCAGTCACCATAATGATCCATCGTGATGAATCTTCCGGCTGATCTTTCAATATATTCGTCGCTAACTGAAGGGTATCCGCGTCAGCGGTTGAACCTCCAGGTATGTACATGGACACTTCTTCAAATAACAATCTCCTGTCGGAAGGCGCCAGCTTTCTGCCAAAGTCTTTATGCATGACGGGGCTGTCCGAAAACCCGATTACCGCATAATCGATGCCGATATGATCCAGGGCCTCCATAAAAACGAGAAGTCCCGCTAAGGCCGAGGTTCTCTTGGGTTCTTCCATAGAAGCAGATTCATCTAGGGCGAGGACAATCTTGTGGTCTCTCTGGGTAGGAAGCCTTCTTTTCAAGAACACTCGTAAATCCTTTTCCTGAACGGGGATACCCTCACTCAATTTCCGAGAAAGCTCCATCGCCCTGCGTAAATCCGGCTTCTGACCGGAGGGGAAATAGCCTTTAAATGAGGGCCTTTTATTTTTCGAGAAGTGATTTTCCAGGACTCCGCTTAATGAGTGGATCAAATTCGATATGAGCTTATAGACCCTCTCGTATTCGCTTATCTTTGCGTCCTGCTCCCGGTTAATTATTCGCTGCTTTTTGATGAGATCCCGGAGCGTCTCAGCAGGCAAAGGCTCTTTTTTTCTTTCCTCCTGAGATTCTCCCCCTTCTATAAGCACCTCTTTTTCTTCAGAAGCGCCTTTCCTGTAATTGTCAGCCTTTCGTGTAACCTGTTTTTCCGTCTTCTGGGAGAATTTATTCGCCAGTTCCTTTGCGTCCATATCTAACAGTTTTCTGGCTTCTTCCTCCAGTTCACCGGGACTTAAATCTTCCTGGGCGCATTTTTTCTGTTTTATCTGAATGTGATTATTCTTTATCTCATCAACTAATTTTTCGATTGTTATCCTGACTAAATTTTCATACTCGGGAAGAATTTTGTCCCTGACCATGAGGGCGGCTTCTTCAGCAAACTGCATTCTATCCAGTTCCGAAACCCGCCCAGACGGATAATGATTGAAAATTGCATCAAAATCCCCATATGTACGCTTCAGCGCCTCGCTGACTTCAGGATTCATTATCTGGGAAGGCAGGCGGCCATACCTCCAGTAATACCGCATGCCCAGGAGATACTCTAAATTGGGATACAGGAGAAAGGGATGACAGGAGATATTCGCTCTTTCGGCTATTTCGCCCCGCAGGTGATCTATATATGTCGATATACTTAAATTCTCGGGGAGTAAATCATCATAGGTTATGTCGAGGTAGTGTTTCATCCCCTTATAGACACTAATCAGCCAGTTATCTACCCGGCTGTCCTCAAAGGCATTTAACAGAAGTCTCGTATATTCTTTGGAGAAGAAGCGTTTAAACACCGCTTTTCTCAAATTATGGCGGGATATTTGCCTGTGCCCCGCTTCATGAGCGGAAAATCCTATAATTTCTTCCGGAGAAGACGTTAAAAGCAATTCAACGGGGAATATGATTTCGTTGGTCTCTGTATTGTATTTCCATCTATCACCCGGCACGATGTTCAGGTTCATATCTTCCCCTAAACCCGTAGAGATGATCTTTATGAGTGTGAGCAGGCGATTGTCGATTTCAAGCGCCTCTATCTCACCTAATCCTCTTTTGCGGACCAGCTCCTCTATGCACTTAGCTCGTAAATCTCCCTGTTTTGTATTTATATTGCACTGCATATCCAAGAACAAACTCTCTTCATATTTCTCCTATATCAGTCTAAGTCTCTGTATTGAAATAAAGTATGCATCATTTGCAGAGATGTCAATCCAGCATGGGAATCCGGTCGGGGGGAAGCATAAAGAAAAAGGGGTTGGGTGTCAATGGGAAAACGGTTGTACGACTTCAGGGGTAATGTGCGATGCTTGCTTTATGTATTTATTCGGAATATTTAGATTTTAGCTTTTGATAAACAGAATGGCAGGTTTATTTATATATGGCGACTTGATTTTCTCATAAGAGAAAAATTAGAAAGAAAAGGAGACTGAAGGGCTCTTCCTACACTCCATCAGCGGAAGAGCAAGTTCTTGCCAAAACCTCATCAAATGAAATTTCAGTTTCTTCGCTTTTTAACACACTTTCACTTGTTTCGAGGGAACTTCTATTTTTAATGGCACATAGAGACCAGAAGAACAAAACCAGGATTAAATAAATGATTATACTAGTGATTATGTAAACCATCTTACTGCTCCTTTAATCTGAGCAAATCCATTTCAAATAAAAGGTTACTTTTTAATTTGGGCTTAGAATCAGCGTGTCTTTTATGTAGCAAAAGGTATACCAGAAAGGGCTTATGGCCTCTAACTTATTGTTATTAAATTGATTAGTATTTTATTTGCCCTGAAAATGGGCCGGTGTGGAACAGAAAATTGTATGGATTATCCTACAATCAAAAAATTATAAAACACGTTAATGTGTTTAAATCGTTGCAATCGTTACATGAAGGGTTTTACCTTCAGTCCTGTCGAAACTCCAATGGACTAAGGTTATATTTCTCCAGTAAAGCATATAAATCAGCACGGTACTTACCTGCTATTTTGGCAGCTTGGCTGACATTGCCTCTGCTGATCTTCATCAATTCTATGAGGTAGCTTCGCTCAAAATCCTGTTTGGATTCTTTGAATGACCGGAAGGCGCTTTCATCCATCTTCTGGGTGGTAAGGACTATCATATCTTCCGTAATCACATCATCCCTTACCATTACAGCGGCGCATTCAATGATGTTCTCCAATTCCCGAACATTGCCGGGCCAGGAATAAATCATGATCTTCTGAAGGGCTTGCGGTGTGATACTCTTGATACTTTTATTCATCTTAGCGGCATACTTTTCTAAAAAATGTTCCACCAAAAGAGGGATGTCTTCTTTTCGATCCCTTAAAGGCGGCATCCTGATAGGAATTACATGTATCCGGTAAAAGAGGTCACTGCGGAAATTTCCTTTTTCAACTTCCATCTCAATATCCTTGTTGGAGGCTGATATGATCCGTATATCAACTTTGACGGTCTTCTGTGCCCCTAGTGGATAAAATTCTCTATCTTCGAGGGCCTTGAGGAGTTTTCCCTGCATGGCAAGAGGGATCTCAGATATTTCATCGAGGAAGATTATCCCGCCATCGGCCTGTACAAAAAGACCCTTTTTATTCGCCGTAGCTCCTGTGAAAGCACCTTTTTCAAAACCAAAAAGTTCGCTTTCAAGCAGGGTCGCAGGAATTGCTGCACAGTTGAGTGAAACGAAAGGATTGTCCTTCCTGTCACTAAGTTGATGTAAAGCCCTTGCGATGATCCCTTTTCCTGTTCCGCTCTCGCCACTGATGAACACATTCGAGTTGGACTCCGCTGCAAGAAACGTCAAATCAAGGACCTTCTTCATCTCTTCACTCTGGCCAATGATATTCTGAGTATTAATATTTTGCCTTACAATACTCCTTAGTTTCTTGACCTCCCTTGAAAGTTTAGATTTCTCAATGCCATTCCTGATCTGCAAAAGAAGTTCTCGATTGTTAAAGGGCTTCGTCAGATAAATATATGCACCTTCCTTCATCGCTTCGACCGCACTTTCAATGGTCCCGTAGGCTGTCAGGATAATGACCGGAAGATCAGGATCCACTTCACGGATACTCTTCATTAGATCTATACCGCTACCACCGGAAAACTTAAGATCAAGCACGGCAAGTTCATATTCATTCTTTACTACTAGGTCTTTTGCTGCTTCTATTTCTGATGCGGTTTCAATCTGATATCCCTCAGATTCGAGCCTCATCTTGAGCACTTTTAAAACGTTCAAATCGTCATCAACGATCAGTAGTCTGTCCATCATTGACCCCATTATTTCTCAGGAACTGATTTTTTCTTTTCTTTTAAATTCATATCGATTTCTTTCATCTGTTCTATTTTCTTTTCAAACTCCTCCACCTGCCGTTCGAGCTTATCAATCTGTCTTCGCTGCCTTGTGATCTCGTTAATAAGAAAAATCATCACATTGCTGCCCTGTCTGTACTTGCTCTCCGGGTAATCCTTTATGATTTTCTGAAAGCATTCCAGAGATTTCTGATAATCTTTCTGCTGATTCCTTGGAAAGGCATAAATTACGCCCATTTCGTAAAGGACCCTGTCGCCTTCCTCAGGGAATCGTACAATTATTTGCTCATACTTGCTCAGAGATGCTTTGTAGTTTCCCCGTTTCATCAAATCATTCGCCTCTTTGAACTCAGGCTTGGTCAAAGCTCCCTTATAAAAGTGAGTGCACCCGCACATTAGAATCGGTATTACTATAATGCAGGCAAAGAAAAAGTGAAGATGCTTCCTTCGCCCACTTTGCTTTTTACCCATATATGCCCTCCGTGTGCATTTATGATATGTCTTACGATCGCGAGTCCCATTCCGGTTCCCCTTATGGCTCCTCTTTTGTCATCGACACGCTTGAATTTATCAAAAACCTGCATCAATCCATCTTCGGGAATGCCCCGACCATTGTCCGATACAGATATTTCTACGGTGTTATTCTCATTGTTATTCTTGACAGAAACAGTGATCTTTCCCCCTTCCATAGTAAACTTCAAAGCATTGCTTAACAAATTTTCAAAGACTTCTTCAAGTCTTTCCCTGTCCATTCGCAGGGAAGGAATGTTTTCTGGAATTTCAAGGGTAATATCCATTTTCTTTTTCTGAGTAAGAGGCGATAACTTCAAAATATTTTTTTCTATAATAGGACGAAGGCTCGCTTTTTGAAAGGAAAAAAACATTTTTCCCGCTTCCATTCGCGAAAAGTCAAGTATCCGGTTAACAGATAATATTAACCGTTCACACTCTGCTTTGATTAATACGAACAGATCTTCCTGTTTTTCAGGGGCCTTTGAGAAAACACCTTCCTTAAGCATACTTGACGCTTCTTTGATCACCGTTAAAGGAGTGCGTAATTCATGAGACAGGTGACTGATATAATCAATTTTCATCTGGTCAAGTTCCTTGAGCCGTTCACACATCATGTTGAAAGTATCCGCTAATTCCTTGATCTCCGGCGGAGAAGAAATCTTTAGTGGATCACCAAATTCGCCGCCGGCCACCTCCTTTGCCCGTTCACTTAATAGTTGTATGGGTAAATTGATTTTCCGCGTATTGATAAAAGTTATGATAATGACAAGAATAACTGCAAGAAATTCCGATATGGTGATAATATTTGCAATCTGCGCCGACATGTCCTTTGATCGCTGTAATTTTGTATTCCTATCCCCAGTCGAAACTCTAACAAGATTTCGCAGTTTCTGGTCAATTTCACGGGTAATCAGCTCTCTGTCTATCACATAGGTCTGGCTATTTTTTTCCTGTAACTTTTTATCAGTTGTCAACGATTCCCTTTCATCAATCAACACATCGTAAAGACCCTGGAATTTTTTGATGTCGGCCAATAAACCAATCTTGACCGCGGTATCCGCTATCTTTTCCAACTCATCAACTCTTTTAATGAAGTCGCTTCTTGTATTCTTGAACTGCTGGTAATAGTCAGTATCCCTGGATATAAGATACTTGTCTTCCGCTGCTGTCAGGCTATATAGATCATCCAGTGCTTCTTCGGTCAGCTTTATTATACGTGAATCATGCTTGATTATAGACTCGATAAGCTGATTAAGATCATTCAGGTTCATGATGGTATATACACCACTGATACCAACCAGAAGAATTATCAAAAAAGAACTGATGATCAGCCTGTTAAAGATTGTAAGTTTCAGCGCCGGTCTCCTTATTGTATTGAGCTCCTAATACTACAATTAATTGTAATTTGCCATTCAAAGAAAGCCTACCGTAATAGCTATGAAAGTGATAGCAAATTATAACAGGTCTAAAAACATTTTGTGTGGATCTGTTCCAAATGAAATTTAAAAATATCTATTTCTTTGCGTTTTCTCTAATTAAAAAAAACAACATAAAGGTACTAACCACTTTCTCGGCTTGACTAATACAAGGGAGGGGCTGCTGCTGAGATATATCCGCTTGTATATATTGTGTGTGACCTGTAAAAGTACCTGATCATCCATTTCCCGATCCGAAATTCAGGTTTTTAAAAAGTGAAAATCATGAATCCCTTGATGGATCAACCTCAACGAGTTTGTAGAAAAAGTCACCTTGATGATTTTGACGCTATTTTCAGGGGGCACTTTATTCTTCCCGAGCATGAGATCGTCGATTGTGGAGCCATTTATGAGGACACTTTTCTGTGCGTCTCCCGCAAAAGACTGGTCGGGGACTTTTCCTACAGACTCAACATCTAACATAAGCTAAACCAGTAATTCTAAAAAAACCAAGGAGAAGTAAAATGGTCTATGAAGACAAAGTAAAACCGCTGGATAAACTCCTTGATGATAAGATGAAGGAATTTGAAAGTGGGAAGGATAAAGCGTACGACAGGGACCTCGATGAAATGATCTGTGAACTCAGCGATTACGAAAACGAGGAACCGCTGGATGAAGCCGAGGATTTTCAGAAAGCAGTGCCCATCGAGGAAGAGCTTGTGGAAAATAAAAGGCGCAATGCCAGGGGGAGGGCCTGACCCTACTCCTTCTTTTCCAGACGCAACATCGATTGGGGAACAAGATAGTCCCTCATTTTTGATGCTACATATATAAGCATCCAGAGATCATCCGGTTTCCTGTATCCCCGCTTTCCCACAATTTTGCCCACGCAGCCATTAAATGGATGTTTGGGATGATCGATTACGACTATATCTCCTAAATCCATTTTCTTTTCTCCTCATTTTTTTCTTGTGTCGCATTGTGATGAGCGGGTCACTTCTATGCATCATCAGAAAATGCTCAAGTTTATTCTGTCAAACCTCCATGCTGAATATTCTAACACCGCAGGGCTCAATGTCAATTTTAATATCATTAACCTGCGATTCGTACCAGCCTTCGGTTATTCTATCTTCCAGCTTTATCTTTTTTGTATTCTTTATAAGCGATGAAAGATCGACCTGTAAAGTATAGCCATTATGAATATCAAGATTGGCAAAGACTAAATAGCCCTTGTCATTTTCTTTATCCTGACGTCGTAAGGCGCCCAGCACTGCGCCGTGGTTGCTATCAATAAACTCCAAATTACCATCCTGATGAAATACTGATGATTCTGAAAGCACTCTATTGATATTTCTTATACCCTGAGAGATGAATAAATTTTCCTGGAATTCATACTTTTCTTTCCTTCCGATAAACTCTATTTTTTCCGGATGTCCGTATTCAACTCCCTGGACGATACCGGTTTGTCCTGTACCCATGAGGGCTGTTACTGCATAGCGTGGCACGGCAGCCTCTGCCTTACCGAAAAGCTGGGCCGGTACGCCTGTGTCATGCGTGGTGACAGGTATGTAAAATCGTATCTTCCGGCCTATATAATCTTTTTCAGCATAGTATTGGAATCTGTAAAGAACTCCGCCATGACAAATAGGTCCGGGTAGGCGCCGCGCAGCTCTTCAAGCAGGTGCGTGATAAACCCTTCATGACTTGAATGCAGGTTGTCAAGACGGACCATACCCCCGGTAAGCCGGGCGAAATGGGACCAGAACATGGAATATTTTGTCATATACTCCCATATATCACTGCGGATACCGGGATGGGGATGATCATAATAGATTTTTACAAGATCGCCCCATTTCAGCCAGGAATTCATATGCCAGCAGCCAGCACGCTTCAGTCCGTCTTTCTCGCCCTTGTCCGGCACGATCCACTCCGGACACATTTGCGCCATTTTACTCCTAACCCCAATATGATTAATTGCCAGGTCAAAACAAAGTCTGATCCCCAGTTCCCTGGCTGTTTCAACAAATTTTTCAAAGGCCGCAAAACCGGAAAAATCCTCTTTTCCGATATAAGCCTTATCGATAGAAAAAAGATCATAAGCTGAATAGGGGCTTTCAGAAAAATCAAGACTGGTTATGGGCAGAAGATGAACTGCATTAAAACCAAGCCCCGCAATGTGGGGAAGCAGCTCTATCCAGTCATTGACAGTTCCTGAGACCGGCGGTATCAGAGTATACATCCTCATATCTTTAAAAGCCTCTGGATCCACGATCACATGGCTGAAAGGAACCCTGTCCCAGTACCAGGTTTTGCCGTCATCAAGAGAATATTTTAATTTGAATTTATAGCTGCCGCAGAGCCTGACCTTATACGACAGGCTGTAGATTTTATTATTTTCCTGTTTGAATTCCAGCTCCTGCCATTCGTCTTTCGGACAGTCGAGATTTGTATATAGAAAGACTTTAACACGGGCCTCCTCCTGCTGGAATTCGACTTCCAGATGGAGGTCCTCGTTCTGATAGATCCTAAAAAAATCATCGGGAACCACAGAGAAAGAGCGCCGCAGAAGACCTACTTTGCCTATTCTCATATTCCGGGATTCAAGCTCGGGAATTTTGAAAGGAAGGAAAGATGATTCTGCATCCATATTTTATACCCTGATAGAAAAATTCAATTAAGTAAACCAGTTTATCCTGACACCACGGTTTCAGGGATTAGTTTCTTGAACATATCTTATTTATAGAAAGCCCAGGAATATCCGTCCTCTTCAATGCGGCAATTACTTCCCCTGGTTCTGGCGGGCATCCCTTTACTTTTATTGCCTTCCGGATATTCACATTTTCCTTATTCGCCTTGATGATACAATTGCCGATGAGAACGGTTTTATCATAGCCGGGTCGCGCCTGCATTTTCTTGCCGTTAAGGATCTCAACCCTGGGAAGGGGTTGGCCTTGAAACGCTGATAACACAAGGATATTTACCATATTGGCAAAAGGCGAACATCCGGAACAGAGGGTTTCATCGTATTTGGGCACGGCCGTACCCGTGATGCCGAATTTTTCGAAGACGGAAGGGCCTGTGTTGTCTTTTGTCCATCCCCAGTCCCACTTAAGTGGTTTGATGTGATTTTCCAACACGGCTCCCCTGATTTCGTAATCATTCAGGTTTAAGGATTTATCATGACGTTTGCCATACTCAACGAAATGTATAATGTCCTGCGGGTCGAAGCCTATGGTTTTTGCCGCGACCATATCGGCGGCAAGGATATCGCAGGAAGCAATGATGATGTCTTTCCTGAAGGCGTTTCCGAAATGAAGGGCGCCCCGCTCCAGGGCATAGATGCCGTCCACGATTGTTAGTGAAGGCGTCACGTAATCGGCGACAAATGTGAAACAATGCTCCAGGCCGGGGCTTGCCTGATGGCAGAGTTTTTTCGAAGAGGTTTTCAAGCAGCCCTTGAGATTTTTGAGACCCAGGGAAATCTTTGTCTGTGCATGGGTCTTGAGGACGGGAAAGTTGATGATTACCTCCGCTTCCACAGCCTCTTTGGCAAGATGAAATGTTAGTCCGTCCCGGACCTCGACTTTTGCGGGTTTGCTGGAATTAAAATCGATGAGCTTGATCCCGTACTTTTTTGCTATCCTGTTGTACCCGAGGCCTGCATAGGCCTCCATGGTGCCTATGCCTTTTTTAAATTCAACCGATCCCTCGCCGATAGATATATCACTACATCCAAAATCCTTGAGCAAGATGACCAGATCCTCCACGAGATGCGTCGTTGTAAACACGCCAAATGGTGCTATCTTAAACTCGTCATCCCACGTGACGAGATTTGGTTTGATGAGGACTCCGGCTCTCTTATCCAGCTTCTCGAATCCACGGCAAAGCTCGATTGTTTCTCTGAGAGCATCAGGGCTGCCGGTATATTGAACCAGGGATACCAATGGTTTCATAGAGGGCTTCCTTTAACTGAGAAAGAAATGCTGAAGGATATCAAAAAAGAATAATGGCTTGCTCTATTTGAAATATATTGCTCAGGCTCTTTCAAGAATCGTTGCCGGAGCCATTCCCCCGCCTGTGCAGAGTGAAATAAGCGCGTACCTGACATTTCGCCGCATGAGCTCATTGATTGCTGTGACGGTCAGGCGACATCCGGAATTGCCGACGGGATGGCCGAGAGCAAGGGCACCTCCGTTCACATTCAGTTTACTCTGATCCGCCTTCAGTTCCTTGGCCCAGGCAAGAGGTATTGGTGCGAAGGCTTCGTTGATTTCAAAGATATCGATATCATCCATGGAAAGGCCGGCTTTCTTCAGTACTTTGGGCG
>PDVH01000160.1_pt1 | contig 17382 bp, 18 predicted proteins | sample 1369781 | NCBI WGS metagenome assembly PDVH01 (sample SAMN07795378, study PRJNA414565) | Alkali sediment metagenome, whole genome shotgun sequencing project. | isolation source: glacial lake sediment | place: Bosnia and Herzegovina: Donje Bare Lake | collected 2016-06
GGTTTTTAGAGTAGATCCCCAAAAGAATAAAATCATCCATAGTATAATCGAGTTTCTTGACTACAGGCGCCACGACAAAAGGAGTGATACTCCCAGCCAAAATTGTATATCCATCCGGTTTTGCTTTGGCTGCGAAGGCTGCACCGAGAGATCCTCCTCCACCGGGTTTGTAAACGCTGATCAAAGGCTGCCCCAGAAATTCAGCGATTTTATCCGCCATGATTTTGCTTCCCAAATCCGTTCCTGAAGCAGGCGCATAGGGAACGATCATGTTGACGGACCGGGTGGGATACTTTTCCGCTCCTTGGCTCATGGAGAAACCGAGGAACACCAGGGAAAAGGTGAGCAGGAAAGAGATCAAGTAGGTCGTGAATAAATTTCGTGAATTTTTAACCATCGTCAAAGCCCCCTTTCATTGAAGTAGGTTTAAATTATGTTACGAGCAAATGGTTGTCAAGAAAAAATGCCAGAACGAACTTTCTTGTCCTTCGAATTATTTCTTGAATAAAGGGTAAATAGGGTATTCCTTCATCGTAATAATAATGGGACCTTCTTTGAATGCCATGAGCCACCTCCTCAAAAGTGAAAGATGGGAATTAATCCGTGCCTTCCAAAGTGAAGATCGTTGGAGCGTCTACATGGGTTTGGAGTATTTCCAAAGCCCTTAGAACGTATTTGCGACGCAATGACTTTTCTTGTTCTTTGGTCAATACAGAATTTCCAACCACACAGGTGATGCTTTGACCTCGTAATATTCTATTGACACCCACCATTTGCGCTACATTCGGGACGGCAGTGATCTGAACGACAGGGACACCCTTTTTTTCAATTTTCGATGCGATCGTTGCTCCGCAACGAGTGCTCGACCCTCAGGTAGAGGTGAGGATGACCGCATTAATTCCACCCCTCTTCTTGATCTCCTCTCCCATCTCTTCTCCCATTTCAGCGCATCGTCGTGAAACCGTAGCATTCCCGGAGGTAGAAAAGAAACTTGGATGGAGCTTTCCAACCTTTCCCTCCTTGATCAGATCTCGCACAGCATCTACTGGTACCAACCTGTTGGGATCTTCCAGAATTTGAACCGGGAAATAACCCGTATGGGCAATTTCATAGTTGGATGAGTTGAAATCTTCGGGGATGAAGGTATCGATTTCATAAGTGGCCCATCGGAGATTCCCCCTTCCGCTCAGCCCATGTGGATTCCCTTTTGGGACTAACCCGCCATCACTGATCAGAATGATTTCAGAGGTAAGGAGGTTCTTAATTGGAAGAGGGGGCTCAATCTTTTCGAACTTCGGAAGGGTGACTTCACTTTCAAAGGCCTCGCCTCTCATTTTAACCAGCAACTTATTCACACTTCTTTCTGCAGCGGTTTTATCGACGTATTCATTTCTCAAGAGATGGCGAGAAAAATATTTGAACTCCTCGGGTTTTGGTAGGTTTTCCTGAGAGAGGAGATCCACTTCCTTCTCTCCGGAGATAAGTTTGAAAGCGAGCTGGGTCATATGGGCGATGCTTTCCGTCATGCCACGGGCACTGTTCCCGGTTTTGCAGATAAAGGCATGTTTCCGGTACATCTCCACACCGGGGTTTTCCTCATACATCCCTGTAATGACCGGGATGCCGAGTTTTTCACCGACAGTCTTACAGATAGCGCCACAGGCGACCCCATACCTTCCTGCCGCAAAAGCTGGCCCGGCAAAGAAGAGGTCTGGGTGATAAGGCTCAATTAACTTAAAACCCTCTTCTGCAGCGACTTCAGGATTTTTTGAAAAGGTGTTATCACCGCAGATGAGTGTCGCCATCACATCGGCCTTATCGCCAAGAGCCTTTTGCAGAGCCAGACCCGGACCCAGAGGACCTGACTTAACCATAAAACCGATATCGGCCTTCTCTTCGCCACCCACTTGGCCAAAAAATTGATTGAGATAGTGGACCACTTTTAATTTTTTTTCAGTCATCCGATCCTCCCTGAGCAGAGGTAAATTCTAATATTCTTTAACCATGATATTGGCTCCCCCAAGATGATCATGGACTCCGGCGATTAAAAACTGTTCAACATCGATCAACGGGTCCCCGGCATGTTGGACGATGGGATCCGGGCAAAAGATTTTGGTATCCGCCGTCCCTCCCAGAAAACGTTCTGCATCCAGAGGGATTTTAATTCTTTCCATGGTGGCTCCAACTGTAATGATCAGGTTGACCGCTTCGGCATTAAACAGTAAGGTCTCAGTTAATGTCCCATAACTGATCAAAGGCTGGACGAAGATGGCCGTTTTTACTCCAAGCTTCTCACACTCCTCTGCGACCAGAGCCAAATCCACATGGGGCAAACCGCCATGAATCTTTGTCAGGATCACACCCTCCGCCCCTAACACATTCTTCACCAGCTTGGAGGCCATCACCGCCTGCCTTTTCCTCGGCACAGGTTCCATATTGGCAACACCACAGACCACTCCAACAAAGATCAGGTCTTTACCATGGCGTCTGTAAAGTTCTTTAATCACTCCATGGTTTTGAATGGTATAGGTGTCAAGGGCCCTAATGGTATGGGCTCCCACCACGCCTCCGTCCAACACTTCATTGGGATGAAGGATGGTGGGCGTCAGATTTCGGACATCACTTCCATAAAAGCAGGGATCGGATATTCCGAGATGGTCATGCTGTGGGCTGTAAAGTTGATAGTAATAGGCTACTCGAGGGAGGTTCGATTTGACAAAGAGGTTTGGGATATCCAATTCATAAACTTCTACTTCATCCACAGGATGTCCTTCAGCGCACCGGGCGAGATAGACGGCTGTTTTTAAGCCAGCGATCTTCACCGCATCTTCAAAGTCGCGCTCCTCTGTTCCCGCTGCAATACGGGGTGCAATACTGATGTGTTTCATCTTTCCATATCGACTCATCTCAGCCACCAGACCCGACATATCGAGGAGGGCCGAGTATTTTCGATTCGTATATGGATTCGAGACGAGGACACCCACTCCGCGTAATGACCGGGTGCGTCCACTTCCAGCAATTTGCAATCTTCCAATGAATCCAGGAAAATCCGCTTCGACCTTGTCAATCTTGCATCGGGGTTGAACCACGTCTAAAAGATTGACGATACGGACCCGTTCACCGGGATAAACCAAGTTAATGTCCACCGATTTGATTCGACTGTCCTTAAGAAGAATCTCTTCCAACTCTTTGAGATTGACATATAAAACTCGATCCTTCGCATAGGTTTTGGACCCTGGTTGTAAGTCATGAATGTCAATGGATTGAATCTCAAGTCTCATGCGAACCTCTTTGGATTGTAAACGGATGGATTTAGGTTTTGGATTTTTCCACCCCTGTTCAATAAGAACCTTCCGTGACCAAAGGAACATCCATCTTGATTAAGGCTCCTGAAATCTCATGAGCCGTTCTCATGACTTGGGGGGCTAAGGTCTTCTCCATTTGGCTTCTACTGTATTCTGTCGTGGGCACAGCAATGTTGATGGCGGCCACGGCATAGCCATGTTGATCTACAATGGGAGCTGCTACAGCCCTGTTTCCAATCGAAAGTTCTTCGTCATTGATCGCATAACCTTTCTTCCGAACTTTACCCAATTCCTCGAGGAATTTATCTAAACGAGTGATGGTATGAGCCGTCAGAGGCTTAAACTTCAATCTCTTAAGAATGGATTGGTTTTTTTTGGGTGGGCCCATGGCCATGAGGATTTTCCCCATGGCCGTGCAATACACGGGAAGTTTGGTGCCTATCTGAATATCAAACGGGAGATACTTTCTCTTTCTGATCCGGATGAGGTAGATCATCTCTACGCCTTCTAATATGGATAAATTCACCGTCTCTTGAACCTCTTTGAAAAGACTCTCAAGGTAATATTGAGCGACTTCCTGCCAAGCCAGCCCGGAAATATAAGAATGTCCCAGGGTGAGGACCTTCGGGGTGAGGTGATATCTTCTTTGTCCATCCTTCTGAATAAATCCTAGTTCAGTCAAGGTGTAACAGAGGCGAGTGGCCGTGGTATTGTTAGCCCCCAATGCGTTGGCGATTTCAGAAAGCGTGAGGGGATGACCCGCTTCCGCAAAGGCTTGGAGAACGGATAATCCTTTGGATAAGGAGCTAATAAAATAACGCGGTTTTGAAATTTGCAAATTATGCATAGCGTAAATCAGTTTTGCAATGTTCAAAATTATCCTAAGCCCTTAACTCCTGCTTGTCAAGCCTTTTTACCTCTCCTCGTGTGTTTGCAAGGGAAGGGTTCGTCACCTTGCCCTCTCATCCTCAAAGAATTTTTTAATTTTCTTCGGTTTTTTCCACGGTCTTTCGAATACGGCTAATAAGGGGAAGGACTGGGAGAAGGAGGATGAGGGTCACCGCTCCCAAAATAACTAAACAGATTGGCCTTGTGAAAAAGATCATCCCGCTTCCACCCGACATCAGGAGCGACTGCCGGAGCGAGTTATCCATAAGCGGTCCAAGCACCATAGCGAGGACCAGAGGGGCTCCGTCGTACTTGAACTTTTTCATCAGGTAGCCAAGAACTCCAAAGATGAGCATGAGCCCAATCTCCATCGGATTGTTATTCAGACTGTAGGCCCCAATGAGGCAGAAGAGGAGGATGAGAGGGAACAATACCGGGTAAGGGACCTTCAGGATTTTGACCCATATGCCAATGAGTGGAAGGTTGAGGACGAGGAGCATGGCATTTCCGATGTACATGCTCGAGATCACCCCCCAGAAGAGGTTTGGGTTGGATGCAATGAGCCTCGGGCCTGGAGGCATGTTGTAGATCATCAGGGCACCAAGCAAGATCGCCATGACCGCATTGGACGGAAGCCCGAGTGTGAGAAGAGGAATGAACGCCCCTGCTGTGGCAGAATTATTTGCGGACTCAGGACCAGCAACCCCTGCGATGGCCCCTTTTCCAAATTCCTCGGGGTGTTTAGAAAGTTTTTTCTCTACCCCATAGCTTACGAAGGAAGAGATAACTGCTCCTCCACCAGGTAAGATGCCGAGGAAAAAGCCAAGTCCGGATCCTCGGAGGATCGGCCAGATCGACTCTTTCCAATCCTGGAGGTTAGGGAGAAGCCCTTTGAACTCAGTTTTGAAGATCTCCCGTTTACTCAACTTCTCCTCTACATTCAAGAGAACCTCTGAGATCCCGAAAAGTCCCATGACGACAGGAACGAGTCCTACCCCATCCAAGAGAATGTCCCATCCGAAGGTAAATCTCGGCCGTGCAGTGATGAGGTCGAGACCAACGTTTCCAACCACGACCCCGAAGCATGCCATCATAAGAGATTTGAGCATGGAGCCCCCGGCTAGGAAGGTAAGTACGGTAAGGCCGAGAACCATCAGTGAGAAATATTCAGGAGGGCCGAACTTGAGGGCCATGGCAGCGAGAGGCGGAGCCATAAAAGCGAGCCCAACCACCCCCAATGTTCCTGCGATAAACGAACCGAATGCTGCGATTCCAAGTGCTGGACCCGCTCTTCCCTTCCGGGCCATCTGGTATCCATCGAAGCATGTCACCACAGAAGCTGCTTCACCAGGAATATTTACGAGTATGGAAGTCGTGGATCCCCCATACATGGCACCATAATAAATACCTGAAAGCATGATGATCGAGGCAACGGGTGAGGCATGGAAGGTTGCGGGTAGGAGAAGAGAAATCGCAGCCACAGGCCCGAGACCTGGAAGCACTCCCACGAGTGTTCCGATCAGAACCCCAATGAAGCAGAAAAGAAGGTTCACCGGCTGAAGCGCAATCCCGAGACCAAAGAAGATGTGGTGAAGGGTATCCATAGAGAATTCAAATTTAAAGTTTAGAATTTAAAGTTAAGAATTTGAAACTCATAATTCTAAAATCCCAATACTCCTTTTGGGAGTTGAGCCTTGAGCCAAATCTCGAAAATAATATAAGAGCCGACTGTGACGAGGAACGACATGAGAAAGATAGTTTTAAGGCGATAGGACCCTTTGACTCGAAAGAGGAGAAATAGAAGTAAGAAGGTGCTGATCAGAAATCCTACAGGTTTGAGTAAGAAGGTGTAGGCGACAAGAAGAAAAATGACATAGAGAACCTTTCCGGTCTCGAGACCGGCCCAGAGACTCTGAAGACTACCCCGGTCCTCTTGATCCCTAAAGGAGAAGAAAAATAGGGTAAGCGATAAAATGATTAGAATCGCACCGGCAAAGAAAGTAATGAAACCTGGGCCTGGTTCATGGAAGGTGCCGACCCCATACCTCAGCGAACAGAGAGCAATCCCTATTCCGAGAACAAGCCAGAAGAGACTCGAAGATTGGTCCGTGTTCCTCATTCGGAATCCAATCCTTCTAAGATTAATTTATGATAAGAGCAAGGGAACCCCGCCCCATTAATCTTTTTTGTAAATGCCAAGTCCAAGTTCTTTGAAGAGCTTTCCATTTAACTCATAGTCTTTTTTGATGATCTGGATCAACTCTTCACTCTCCTTGATGTCATGAGGGTAGCTGACCCGTTTGAGAACCTCCCTGACTTCCTCCGTCTCCGAGGCCTGCCGGAAGGCCTTACTGAGCGTTGTGATCACCTCTTTCGGAGTATTGGCCGGGGCATAAAGCAGGATGATGGCCTGAACTGAAAAATCGTAGCCCTTTTCTTTGAGCGTAGGAATATTTGGATAAAAGGGCATTCGTTTGTCATTCCAGCAGATGAGGAGTCTCATATTCCCGGCATCCACCTGCTCCTTCCACTCTGGAGTCTGAGAGGTTGCTTCAACATGTCCGCCCATCACGGCTGCCACGGCTTGCGGGCTCGTGGAGAACGGTACGTGCGTCCATTTAATTTTCTCTTTCATTGCTAAGAACTCCATCGCCAGGTGCTGCCCGGTCCCAACGCCCGAGGTGCTGTAACGGATCTTCCCTGGATTCGCCTTTGCATAAGCAATAAATTCATCGAAAGTCTTCCAGGGAGAATCGCTCTTCACGGCAAGGCCATAAAGATAATACGAATAACTCATAATAGGTATAAAGTCTTTGAGCGGATCTTGAGCATTATAGGGGACGGGTTGTAAGTGAGGAATCCGGCCCAGGGTGGCAGAACTCGTATTGGCAATGGTATATCCATCCGGCTTTTCGGCCCTCAGCCGGCCAAGAACCAAGGTCCCACCTCCTCCTGTAACATTAGAGACCACGATTGGCTGTTTTAATGCCTTGGAGGCGATGTTCGCTATTGCTCTTTGGCTGATGTCGGTTCCGGACCCTCCTCCCCAACCCACCCAAAGGTTGATCGGTTTGGAGGGAAAGGTGTCAGCAAGAGTTTCACTACCGACAAAAATGAAGGAGGCGATTAAAAATAATGTGGCTAAACGTACTCTGTTCATGCAAGGCTCCTTTCTTTTGGGTCTCTATCCAGGTCTTCAATTTACTAAAAAGGTCTATTTTGTCAAGTGAATTTACAGAATCAAAAAAGGATGGAGTTGATCAAGGAGATGGCTTCTCATCACCTTCAACCATAGAAGGTGTTTTAAAAGATTGACCAATTTAAAAGGAAAAGACCTGAGCTTTAAGAATTGCGGATTGAGGGATTCGGGAATTAAGGAATTGGGGAATTTAGGAATTAAGAATTCCTCAATCTCTAAATTCCAGGATTCAGAAATTCACTAAATTTTTTCAAACATATCTTTGGGAGCACCGCACACAGGGCAGACCCAATCGTCAGGGAGTTTATTAAAAGGGGTGTTTGGAGAGATACCACCATCGGGATCACCTTTTTCTGGATCGTAAATATAACCGCAGACATTACATTTCCATTTTTCCATCTCTATCTCCTATTCGAATTGAAATTCTAAGAATGCAAAGAGCCTAAAGCATAACGAATAGCGTCCACCCCCTTCCCCCCTCAGGGGGGAGCAGTGGGTGGGGGCGCCATGTGCTTTGGGACTATTTCAGAATCTCATCGTCATAGATTTTTTCGAGTCTCAGTTTGTGTTTGGCTTCCTCATTGGCCAAAAGGGTGAAGAGTTTTTTCAAATTTTCGTCTTGATTCGATTGATTCATGTTGTTGTAAAGTTTGAGAGCCCTCTCTTCCATTTTGATGGCTATTCGAAGGATGTCCGCATAGGGCATATCCGGCTTAAATTCTGCATCCACAATATAGTCGCTAATCTTGAGATCAGGGACCTTCTCAATCTTTGCCTGGGCAATTTTTTTCAGGTCGAGCTTTTCGAGCATTTTCCGATGGCCCACCTCTTGCTGAGCCAGGTCGGAAAAAAGATCTTTAGCACCCGAATATTTTGCCACCTGACTGGCATTCGTATAAAAATTGTAAGATTTAATCTCTTTATCAATGGCAAACTTGATGATCTCCTGAAATTTCTTCTCGTCCATAATGGCTCCTTTCTATTCCTGCTTTCTTTTGAAAGATTCCTCCCATGCTTATCCTCAACCCCGCTCCATTTTACGAGATGCCTTCACCGGGGTCAAGGGAAAATATTGAAAAGTTCGTAGTTCGGAGTATTTTACAGTTTTAAATTCAAGTCTTAGAATTTTTTATCTCCGAACTCTGAACTTATTACTCCGAACTATGTTTTTCTTAGCAGGCGCATCGAGCTCAGGATGACAAGAAGTGAGCTGGCTTGGTGCATGGCGGCACCCAGGATCATGGTGACCCATCCCTGGGCTGATAGAATAACCAAAACTGCATTAAAAAAGAGGGCGAAGATAAGATTTTCCCTGATCACCCGAAGGGCCTTTTGGGAGAGTCGAATGACCGTGGGAATCTTTTCGAGCTCATCGGTCATCAGGGCAATGTCGGCTGTCTCGATGGCCACATCCGTTCCCACGGCTCCCATGGCGATGCCGATGTCCGCAGCAGCCAGGGCTGGGGCGTCATTCACACCGTCACCGACCATGGCCACTATCTGACCCTGTTTTTTCCATTCCTTTACCCTCATCACCTTCTCTTCGGGAAGAAGTTTTGCTTCGTACCTTATGCCTAATTGTTTTCCAATGCGGTCGGCAACCAGCTCACTGTCACCCGTGAGCATCCAAATTTCCGATACCCCTTGCTCCCTGATCTTATCAATAGCCTCCTTGGCTCCTTCCCTTAAGGTATCGGCAATGGAAATGATTCCCAGGAGACGACGATCCAATGTGACGAGGAGGGAGGTCATCCCTTCCGATTGCTTTAGCTCCAACGACCCTTTTGCCGATTCCGGAATATCAACCCCTTCGCTTTTCATCATTTCAGAACTCCCCACGATAATGGTCTTGGAGTTCCACTGAACCTTCACGCCTTTCCCTCTAAAATTTTCGAAGGACTGGGGATGAGGGATGCTCAGACCTAACTCTTCTGCTTTCTCCGTGATGGCTCTCGCCAAAGGGTGTTCAGAACGTTTCTCCGCAATCGCTGCCCAATAAAGGACTTCTTTTTCATCCATCCCATCCAAAACATTTAACTCTACAACTTTTGGTCTTCCGTGTGTCAAGGTTCCGGTTTTATCCATCAAGAGGGTCTTCAATCTTCCCATCTGTTCCAGATAAGCTCCTCCCTTGATCAGGATCCCCTGCCGGGCTGCATTTCCAATGGCCGCCACCACGGCTGTAGGTGTGCCCAGAACGAGTGCACACGGGCAGGCCACGATGAGGATGGTGATCGCCCGGATGATCTCCCCTGTGACAAGAAAAGTGGCAAAGGCAATCAGGATAATGGCTGGGATGAAGTATCTCGAGAAACGGTCCATCACTCTTTGTGTGGGCGATTTCTCCGCTTGGGCTTCCAAGATCAGCCGTTTGATCTGGGCTAATTTCGTATCGTCAGCGACCTGTGTCGCTTCAATTTCGCAAGAGCCAGACTCATTAAAGGTTCCACAGTAAACCTTATCCCCAGTCTCTTTTTCGATCGGAATCGACTCTCCAGTCAAAGTGGACTGATTGATCGAGCCACAACCAGAGATAATTTTGCCATCCACGGGGATTCTCTCTCCAGGTCTGACAATCACAACCTCTTTGGGCTTCACGTCCTCAATCGGAACCTGAACTTCTTTATTCTCTCTTCTCACCCAGGCTGTTTTCGGAGAAAGTTGAATCAGGGAGGCAATTGCCTTCCGAGCTTTTCCCACAGTGACCCCTTCTAAGAATTCACCCAGAAGCATAATGAAGATGACCGTTGCTGCTTCTCGATAGGCACCCACTGCCGTGGCTGAGATGGCAGCAATGGAAACAAGGGTATCCACATTTAAATCCGGAATGAGGAGCGTCTGGATAGCACTCTTCACAATCGGGTAGCCGCCAAGAATCAAGGAAGCGATGGCAAGAGCAGTCGGGAGGTAGAAGGGACCCAAACCAATCCACCCGAAAATCCAGGAGAGGCTAAGGGTAACTCCTGAGAGGCTTAGAAAGATGAAAGACCTTTTCTCGTTCCAGAAGGTCCGAGTTCTTTCTGCGAAGGTCTCCCTGACCGCATAACCGGGTTTGGTAATTGCTTTTTTGATTCGATCTTCTTCTACCCGATGAGGATCATAATAAACCGTGGCGGAGGAAAGGACATAACTTACTTCTGCAGAGAGGACGCCTGGGACATGTTCCACCGAGCGCTCGATATTCAGGGCGCAATCACCACAATGGATGTTCTCAATATTGACGACGATCTTCGATTTCCCTTCAAACTTCTTTTCTTTCTCTTCCATCGGTTATTTGTTATCACAATCCGCCATGCACCCCATGGGGTGCATGGCATCCCTAAACCACGATGGATTCAGGGCCTGCCCTGAACCTCACATGGTTCAGGGCGCAATCCGCATTTGAATCAGTCTCCCCAGCTCCATATGCCGGTGTTGTGAAGGCTATAATACTGGTCGTTGAGCAGCTTTTCATGGAGCGCCTCTTCCCCGGCTAATCGTTTATACATATCCTTTCCTCGAGGGTCTCTGGTCAACTCAGCCATCGATCGATAATAGACCTGCGCTTTCTTTTCTTCTCGAACAGCTATTTTTAGAGCGTCCATGTCCGTCAATTGCTCCTGGCCTTGCGGTTTTTGGGCTTTCAAAGCAATTTTCTTCTTTTTGAGAGAGGTCCCTTCATAAAGAATCCACTCTCCTTTCTCCTGAAGCGATTTGAGAAGACCATTCAATTTTTGAAAATGGTTCATCTCAAATTCAGAAAGTTGTTGAAACATATCTCTCCCTTTAGGGTTTTTTGTCCTCTTCGCAGCCTTTAAATAGGCTTGGTAAGCATCCTTTTCAGCCTCTATCGCTAACTTGAGGGCCTTGATATCTTCTCTGTCCGTCCATGGAAGCTCTTTGCCACAGGCTTTGCAGGGAAGTTTCTTCTCCCTTTGGATCACATCTGCCACGCTCTCAAGGCCTTCGAGCGTCATATCTGCCTCAGCACCGCAGTGACGACAGGCAAAGGCTTCTTTTGAATGCATTTCCGTCCCTATTTCCTGGCCACAGGTTTTGCATATCACTTTTTTCTTCCTTTTGATGACATCCTCCACTTTTTCAAATCCCTCGAGAGTGATGTCTGCTTCAGCACCGCAGTGTTGACAGGTAAAAGTCTCTTTTGTACTCATCTCTAGGCTACGCTCCTTTCCTCTCATAGGTCATTTGGTGAACGCCTTGATCCATCGTTAAGGCGGATAGATCATTTTTGAAAAATTACTCCTTCGTAGGCTTATCCTTTTTGCCCACGAGTCTCGGGTCAATATTGCCTGGTCCCCCGCAGTCCGGAATATAGCAAGTTACATCACTGAAGGTGCAGGCCTGCTTGCAGGAAGGACATCGCTCGGGCACGGTATCGACTCCGAATGTGTAACCACAATTTGAACATTTCCATTGCGTCATTGATTTCACCTCCTCTATGCTGAAAGAAAAAATGTAAGGAAAATCACACCCAGAACGATTTGAATTAAAACAAAGGAAAAAGTACTGTAATTGATCACCATATGAATCAGGGCAAGGCGATTCGTTCCTTTCCCTTTAGAAAGCTTCCCTCCGAGGGCGACCCCGATGGAAAAGAGAAGGAGGATGAGAACGGCCAAATAGGTGTGGAGACCCGAAGTCAATAGGGTTCCCTTTAGATAAAAAAGAGCCCCGACCCCAATGAATGAGCCGATCCAGAGAAGGATATAGAATCTTTTTCCCCATTGGATATGTCTCTGCCACGGAAAATCCGAGGAGGGTCCATGGCCCCTTCTGAATCGAAACCGTTTCCAACCTAAATAACCCGTATAGACTCCTGAAAGGATCGCCAATACGATAACGATGGGATGAATGAATGCCACTTTCCTATTCTCCTTAAATCTCACCGTTCCAACTGGCGATCAATTGATCTGGCCTTCCTTCCACCTGGTAGAGAAGGTTTGAGTTCACCTTATATCGTTTTCCCGTTTCAGAGGAAATCGGATATTCGAAGACGACAACTTTTTGAGGAGGGACCCCATTTTTCTTAAGGGTCGAGAAGATCTCTTCCTTGGAGAAGATGATCTTTCCATCGGCATCTTTCACCTGGGTATTGAGGACGATACGATAATCCCCATATTTTCCGGTAGGCATGTTATGAGCGGATGCTCGGTTCGTGAGGGATATTTTGACCAACCCTTTCCCTGCCTCCCCTGTGATCAGGGCGGCTTCTTTAAGGAGTTTATCATAGATCATTAGATGCTGGCCGACCATTCTATTGGGCACAATGGCTGAGAGGAGAAAGCCCTGAACGACTTTCCGCTCCACCCTTGGCATATGGCATTCCTGACAAGTCTTTTTTGAACCGCTTGCTTGCCATTCCTGGAAAGTCGGCATGTGGCATCCCGCGCAGAATTCAGACTTGAGCAAAGATTCATCCTGCTCGGATTTGTGCTTGGCAGTGAGCTTATAAGGACCATAGATCATGTTATTTCTGAGATGGCAGGTGGTGCAATTGACACCCTCTTCCTTATGGACAGGCCTGGTCTTAAGATTCTTTTCCTCTCCCATCTCCTGGGCTGCATGGCAATCGATACACTCGGTTGCCGTATAGTTCTTTGACCCTTTTTTAAATGGATCATTGACATAAGCTTTGGCATGGAAGTCCTTTGTCGACCATTCCTCATGGATCAGCTTATGACACTCATTACACTCTGAGGACTTCACCGTCTTTTCGCCCATCTCGAGAAGGAAATCGTATTTCGCTGCCACCAAGAACAGCGAAACCAACACCAATCCTAAAAAAACTAATGTTTTATTTCTCATCATTTTCTCCTCCTTNTTATGTATTGATATTAATCCTCGTAGAGATTGAGATCGTAACCNAATTGAATCGCCTTCAAATTTTCTTTGAGATAGGATTTGGGTAAAAGTTTTTCNAGCTCGAGATGAGAGATATCGAGATCGATCAATCGAAAAAGTCTACCGAGGGCGATCATATTGCCGAAGATCGCCTGTCCGAACTTTTCAATTCCTATCATACCAAAAGGAACTTCCTCATCCGTGCAGAGTCCGGTATCGCAGATCGTTTTCTGGGCAATGAGTTGATCTCCTTTCTCATGGAGACGAATGAGAATGTCTGCCTCATCAATCATTGGATTTTCGATCGGCTTTTGATCATAAGTGAGGTAGGCACTGATTCGTGTATTGCGAATGGAGGAATCATAGTCAAAGAGAAGAGCCACCTCATAGCCCAACTCCTTCAACGCCATGGCGAGGACATGGGAGATGACCCTCACCGATTGGCCTCCTACTCCTGTGAAGACAATTCGTTTCATCAACATCTCCTACCTTACAGCCACTCTATCATAGCCGCGAGGTACGTCTCAAAAACTTTACAAAGCGAAATTTTAATAGGGATGGTCGGCGATCGTTTATCATTGTCTATTAAGGGACTCCAGCACTGCTATGAAAAATTCAAAAAGGTATCGCCGTAAAGTTTTTTCAACACACCTCGCTGCTTATTTCAACCTTCCAACTATCGGGAATTTAAAAACCAGATCTTCGCCATGTGGCGCTATGTCCATATCTTTGGTCAGATCCTTACCTGCAATATGACACCGCATCCTCTTCTCTCCCTGAAACAGTGGGCTGGCTGAAAGATGATAGACCTTTCCCTTATAGGCAATGTAAATAGGTTTTCCTCCTGCACCATCGAACTGTTGGAGTTCCTCAAGGGTGAAGGGTCTTAAATCCTCCAAGGGAATTTCAGGCTTAACCCCCGCCTTCTCCATTGGCTGAGGAACTTCTTCCACCATTGCCTTGGCGATCCCCAATTCATCCTCTTGGAGATGATCTCTTTCACCCTCGACAATATGAAATCGTTGATCGAACCATTTGAACATTTGATAAGCTGTTTTGAAACCCAGCCTTCTTCCGTTCAGCTCAATACAGTCACTGAGGATGTCCACAAAACTGAACCCTTTCCAGAGAAGGGCTTCACGAATACAGGTCTTGAAATGGTTGAGGTGATAAACGGTTGTGCGGGCATAAAAATAGGGAGGTTGTTGGGTGAGGATGCGGCCCAAGCGAAGGGGCAAGTAAGGTTCTCCTCGAGGCGAGGTAATGGTTTTCGTTCCTTTGGGTGTGGTCGGTCCGGCTTGGCCGCCTGTCAATCCATAGATCTCGTTATCGTTACAGAAAACAGTGATGTCAGGATTTCGCCGTGACGTATGGAGGAGATGATTTCCTCCAATGCTTCCTAGATCTCCATCTCCGGAGAGGACGATCACATTGAGATCAGGACGAACGGTCTTGATGGTCTCGGCTGCGGTCAGCGGTCGACCGTGGGGAGTGTGAATGGCATCTAAATTCATATATCCGGACATTCTTCCTGAACACCCAATTCCAGAGACAGCAATGGTGTTCTGATAGTCCCAGTCGAGTTCTTTGATGGCCATGGCCACATTTTTTAATACAGCACCAATGCCGCAACCAGGACACCAGGTGTGAGGGAATCGTCTCAGTTTTAAGAGTTCTTTGTAAGAACGATCCATTACCTTCCCACTCCCCTCAGACACTCCTCAATCTGGTTCTGAATCCATTTGAGTTTGAACCCTCCCCCCAAACAGGGAACTTTCATCACCTTCCTGCAAATGGCGCACTCCACCCAACTTGCATACTGTCCATCGCTTCCTTCGACCACAATGATGTGGCGATAGGATGGGGTCACCTCTTTCAATTCTTTTTCCAGGACAGGATAGATGCGGATAGGTCGAAAAATGGAGAAGCGGTCCTTTAAAGATGAGATGATTCTTGATGTGATTCCAAAGGCGATGAGAAGAGTTTCAGAATTCCTACAGGGAAGATATTCGAAAAGGGGATACTTCTCGGCCACCCGATTATGACGGCCTTTCACTTCCCAGAGCCATTCCCGATAAATCACTGGATCATTTGTTTTCACATTCCCCATCTTATCGTGAGCCGTCCCTGTAAAGAGCCTCTGGCCGCTGCCCAAAGGTTCTTTTGATCGGGGAGTGACCTCTACCGTTAACCTTTCAAGGTCCACCATTTCATAAAGATGAGAAAGGAAGGCATCGGCGAGGAGGATAACGGGTGAAAGGGATTCCTCTGCTGCATTGAAAGCCGTGGTCGTTAGACGAAAACATTCCTCGACGGAATTGGGATAAAAAACAATGGGATAATAATCTCCTGCACTCCCTGCTTTGATCTGAAGTAAATCTGATTGAGCAGGCTGAGTAGGCATCCCTGTGGATGGACCCACTCTCATCGAATTGACGAAGACGCAGGGAGCTTCTATGACATGGCCCCATCCCAAGGCTTCTTGCATCAGAGTGAATCCTGGTCCAGAGGTAGCAGTGAAAGCTTTGGCCCCGGCCAGTGAGGCAGAGAGTGTGGCAATGGCGGCAGCAATCTCGTCTTCGGCCTGGAGAAATCGAAACCCGGAGTTTTCCTCTGAATAGAGGGCAGCCTGTTGCAAAATTTCAGAGGCAGGACTGATGGGATAACCAGCAAAGTAGCTGGCACCTGCCCGAATCGCTCCCTGAAAGATGGCCTCATTTCCTGAAACGAGCCGTTTCATCCTTTTCCCTTCTCATCCATCACCTCGATGGCGATATCAGGGCAATAACGTTCACACTGGTAACACCGAATACATCCGTCCTTCTCCTCAATTTCGTTCCGTTCGAGAGAGAGGACCTGAACCGGACAGACCTCTACGCAGAGGAGGCATCGTTTACAATAAATTTCATTCCAGATCACATTTAACCTTGGCTTCATACTCGTATAGGCTATTATATCAGTTTCCAATGACCAAATTCCAAACATCAAATAAACTCCAATTTCCCAATGTTTAAACTATTAAAACCTGTGTTTGCGTTTTGGTCATTGAGATTTTGGTGATTATTTGATTATGGGTGCTTGGAATTTGGTTATTGAAAGAGATCTTGGTGAGATCTATCACCTGTTGATCAATTCAATTTTCTCCATTCTAAAACCAATTTCCTTCCTGCCTCAAAGGCCTGTTGGAGTGCCTCTGGATGTTTTAAGATATCACCCTTGGCCTCCACTCCTCGATAGAGGAGTTCGCCAACATATTCTGCGTTGAGGACATCAAAGAAATACTTTACCGTGAGAATGGCCCCTTCGAAAACTTTCTGTCCTTTGGTTGCTCCCACAGAAATAAAGAACCCCTTTCTCTTCTTTCCTTCCTTGCCTAAAGAGGGATCTTTAATAAGATATTTCCTCGCCCATAAAGCCTGACTTCGATCGATCAGGGCCTTTGCCCAAGCTGTGACGCCATAGAAAAAGATGGGCGAGGCGAGAATGAGAACATCTGTCTCCAGCAGTTTGGGATAGATTTTTTCCATATCATCCAGAATGACACAATTTCCAGTGTTGTCACATCCGTGGCATTCTTTACAAGGGGTGATGGTGAAGTCGCTGAGATAGATGCGCTCTACCTCTGCTCCCTCTTTTTCAGCTCCCTTGAGAGCCTCTTCTAAAAGGAGTTCTGTGTTGCCTCCTCTTCTCGGGCTGCCGAAAATTCCTAAAACCTTCATTGAACTCTGTAACATTAAACCATCTAGGTTTTCTCCCTCTCCCTTGACGGGAGAGGGTTGCCTGCCTGCCGGTAGGCATGGGGTGAGGGTGGATTATCGTAGTTTTAATCCCCCTCCCCTCAATCCCCTCCCGCCAGGGGAGGGGAGACAAATGGTTAAATCGCCCAAGGGATGGAAGAAAGCTCTCTTAAGCCATCCAATTTGGGTTGATCAATTCCTTTATGCTGGATCAATACCTTAAAGACTTCACCCATCCCCATCTCCGGTTCAATGAGATGCTTTAATGAAAGTCTCAATTGAAGTGCGTCCATTTCAGGCATCTCTCTGCCCAGAGACTCCATCTCCTGGAGGAGACCTAACGCGAGGAGGAATTGATATTGGGGAACGAGGCCAGTGAACTGGAGGCCCACTTCCTCCCCTTTTTGAATCA
>PDVH01000162.1_pt1 | contig 17288 bp, 12 predicted proteins | sample 1369781 | NCBI WGS metagenome assembly PDVH01 (sample SAMN07795378, study PRJNA414565) | Alkali sediment metagenome, whole genome shotgun sequencing project. | isolation source: glacial lake sediment | place: Bosnia and Herzegovina: Donje Bare Lake | collected 2016-06
GGACGATATTTGAGAACACGGGTACGGCTACGGTTATTGTTGACGAAGATGGGACGATAGTTTTGGCGAACAGGCAGTTTGAGAGACTGACGGGTTTTTCCAGGTCCCAACTTGAGGGGAAGAAGAAATGGACGGAATTCGTGTTTGAGGATGATCTCCCGAAGGTGAGCTTTCTGAGGCGCCCGGGAGGGAAGCACATGAGGACGCCGTCTGATGGTTATGAATTCCGTATTACCAACAATAGTAACGGGACCCTGAATGTTCTGGCGAACGTGGCGGCCATACCGTCAACGAAAAGAGTAGTCATGTCTTTCCTTGATATTACGAAACTTAAGAAGGCCGAACGCGAGAGACGTGAGGCATCGCTCTATGCTCGAATCCTGATTGAGGCAAGCATCGATCCTCTAATTACTATTAACGCTGACGGCAAGATCATGGATGTCAACAGCGCGGCTGAGGCCACGACGGGTGTACCGCGCGTTGATCTCATCGGCAGCGACTTTGCTACTTATTTCACAGAGCCGCAAAAGGCTCAAGAAGTTTATCAGGAGGGATTCTCAAAGGGTGTCGTTCGCGACTACGCGTTATCGATCCGGCATGTTTCCGGACGAGTGACGGAAGTACTTTCCAACGCCTCCCTGTATCGTAATGAGACAGGAGTAATACAAGGTGTGTTAGCAGTCGCGCGTGATATTACGGAGCGAGTTGAAGCCGAAAAAAAGATCTTGGCCAGCAATGAAATGCTGAGATTCCTGACCACTGAACTCGTGATGACGGAGGAACGCGAACGAAGGCGCATCGCTGTAGATCTCCATGATAATATCGGGCAAACGCTGGCTCTTGCAAAAATTAAGGTTGAATCTGTTCTGGGCCTGACATCTACGGACGACCTGAGAAAGCCGCTGGTGGAAATCGGAGATATGATTGATCAGTCTATTCAACAAAGCAGATCCCTGATAACGGATCTGAGCCCGCCTGTCCTCTATGAACTGGGTTTGACCGCTGCTATCCAGTGGCTGTGCGAACAGATCCAGGCCCAACATGGTCTTCAGATTTTCCTAATGGATGATTTTAAAGTTCGGAGGATCGACAAGGAGATCCAACTGTTGCTGTTCCGAGCCACTAAGGAGCTGCTCACGAATGTTGTGAAACATGCAGGAGCAAAGCAAGCTCATGTCATGATTCAGGACGTCGGCAATGGAATCCGAATCATCGTCAAAGATGATGGGATTGGTTTTGATGTCACTGGAATCAGCCAGGTAGCCAAACGTTCCGGGGGTTTTGGTCTGCTCAGTATACGCGAAAGGCTCAAATATCTCGGCGGCGTTTTTGAAATTGAAACCAAAAAGGGAATCGGTAGCCGCATATCACTTGTGGCACCGCGAAGAAGGAAAAATGGGAAGGGGGGCATAAGAAATGAGCATTAGAGTTCTTCTTGCCGATGATCACAAGATTTTTCGAGACGGACTGCGCATCTTGATCGAAAAAGAAGATGGGATGGAAGTTGTCGCCGAAGCGGAAAACGGCAGAAAAGCGGTTAAAATTGCTGAGAAGTTGGCACCCACCGTGGTTATCATGGACGTCACCATGCCTGACATGAATGGTATTGAAGCCACCAGAAAAATCGTAGCCTCCGCGTCCTACACGAAGGTAATTGCTTTGTCGATGCATTCGGACCGTCGTTTCGTCATCGGCATGCTGGAAGCCGGTGCATCTGGTTATCTCTTGAAGGATTGTGCTTTTGGTGAGCTTGCCAGCGCAATTCGTGAGGTCACTTCAGGAAATATCTATCTCAGCCCAAGGATCGCCGACGTTGTTGTGAAAGCGTATCTAAACAAAGCGGCCAATTCTACTCTGACAACACGAACGGCACTTACCTCACGGGAGCGTGAAATCTTGCAACTGCTTGCAGAGGGTATGTCAGCCAAAGAAATTGCTGCACATTTAAATCTGAGCATCAAGACTGTCGAAACGCATCGACGGAATATTATGGAGAAACTAAATATTTATACTATTGCCGAGTTGACTAAATATGCCCTTCGCGAAGGATTAGTAACCCTTGAAACTTAGTAACGTTATCTGTCGCACTCTCGAGCTTAAACCGCTTTCGTATGACCGTACCGTTTTGCAAGACCCTCGTACACTCACCCGTCCAATCAGTTTACGCCACAAGGTCTATATAGTATCTGAATGCATACGCAGAAAAAACCCTTGCAAATCAAGCTGCGATGTTTTAGTAATCAGCCAGATTTTTATACAGGAGATCAAACATGTCGAGAATTTGTGAGGTATGTGGGAAAAAACCCATTGTTGGCAACAATGTAAGTCATGCAAATAATAAGACAAAGAGAACGTGGTATCCTAATCTTCAAAAGTTGCGTTGTGTAGACAAGAAGACAGGTGCAATAAAACGCACAAAAGTTTGTACCAGATGTATTCGTTCTGGTTTTGTAAAAAAGGCTCTATAGCGGATGTGTTAAACTGGAGAGCTCTCGTTGCTCTAAAGCTTGCGTATATCGTTAACCGCCGCTGGGAGCCCGTCATTAAGTCACTACCAACCTCTTTTTTGACTTTGCCTTTTTATTTTGACTGCACGCCCCTCTTGATACTTCCCTAAAAAGAGCTTGAGGAAATTTCCGCCATCAGGTCTTAGGAGGCCATGCAGTATGTACCTCGTCGGCCGAAAAAGACGCTATTGATGTCGTCAAGAAAAGTCCCTACGTGTCGCATCAGCCTTTTACCTGACGATAACTTGATCAGATAACCGCGTGCATTTGATCCGGCGACGCAATTCTATCAAGGAATCAATCTTTCCTTGACATGGATAACTATATTGATATCATGAAGAAAGTCTTTTCACATGTAACCGAAAGGGATCTGCGACTCCAATAGCTATGAAGCCAATAACTCTGCCAACAACACAATGGCGGCTATCAGAAGGTGATAGGGACATACAGGATATGCTGGCGAAGGAGCTGCAGATTCACCACATCGTCTCTCGCATACTGACGAGCCGCCGGATACTGACACCCGACGACGCCGACAGATATCTGCATCCTTCTTTGAATAATCTGCACAACCCTCTCCTAATGAAGGACATGCAAAAAGGTGTTCAGCGGTTGACCAACGCCGTCAATGATCTCGAAAAAATAGTAATTTACGGTGACTATGATGCCGACGGAGTAACGTCAGTGGTTGTACTTCTGAAATTCCTCCGTGAGATGGTTCATACAGTTTCGTATTACATCCCCGATCGGATTAAAGAAGGATATGGCTTAAACGGTCCTGCCATTGAAAGGATGAAAGCTGACGGTGTCACCCTGCTTATTACCGTCGATTGCGGCATATCCGATCATGAGCTGATATCCTACGCCCGCTCCTGTGGCATAGACACTATCATCCTAGATCACCATGAAGTTCCTCAAGTTCTCCCCGACGCCGTGGCAATAATCAATCCGAACCGTAAGGACTGCAATTTCCCCTTTAAGGATCTTGCCGCTGTGGGCATAGTTTTCAATTTTCTTATTGCTCTTAGAGGAAGGCTGCGGAAAGACGGTTTTTGGAAGAACAGAAAATATCCGAATCTGCGTGAATACCTTGACCTCGTTGCCCTGGGAACCATCGGCGATATATGCCCCCTTGTGGATGAGAACAGAATCTTTACGAAAATTGGTCTCGACTTGATCACAGAGTGCAAAAGAGTGGGGTTGCAGGCTTTAAAGGAGATTAGCTGCGTCGAAAATCAGGTCATCGACTCCGGCAAGGCTTCCTTCTCTCTGATTCCGAGGATCAATGCTGCGGGTCGTGTTGCATCTGCAAATGAGGCTGTTCAACTTCTCTTAACCGAAGACATTGCGGAGGCCAGGTTAATCGCTCAGAATCTTGAAATGTATAATCGTAGGCGACAAACCATGGAGCGGAATATACTGAATGAAATACTCGACGAAATTGAGAGAACCATAGACCCGGAAAAAGTAAGATCGCTCGTGTTTGCGTCAGATAAATGGCATCCGGGCGTAATTGGTATAGTGGCTTCAAAACTGGTTGATCGATTTTATAGGCCTACTATTTTGATAAGTCTCAAAGATGGCATTGGCAAGGGTTCCGGAAGGAGTGTTGCTGATTTTAACATATACGAGGGCTTGAAAGAATGTGATTCTTTATTGTTATCTTACGGGGGACACCGGTACGCGGCTGGGATATCCATCAAGGAAGAAGACATCGAAGAATTCTCCTGCATGCTGGAAAATGTTATCAGTAAGGAGATTGACGCCTCGGATTTTGTTTCTCAAACCAACATTGATGCTATATGTAATCTCAGCGATATAACTCACGAACTCATATCGCAGATCGGGAAACTTGCTCCTTTCGGCAGTGGTAATCCCGAACCAATCCTCTGTGTGAGGAATATTAACGTCACCTCACAATCCGTAGTCGGTAACAACCACTTATGGATGCGTCTAGCGGGCGATGGTATGTCCTACAATTCCATCTGGTTCAATAAAGGCCATCTCATCAATTTTCTCTCGGGACCTACAATCGATATCGCCTTTACGCCTCACATCAATAACTGGAACGGCATTTATGACATACAACTCAAGATGAAAGATATGTCCCTCCCTCCCAGTCAGCGAGAATCATTCTTTGCTGCATAATTTGCTTATTTCCACTGGCGCTGGTCTATAACCATTTTGTCATCTTCTTTTATTGTGCCCGGATTTAGAAATTCCATATGATCTATTGTGAGCACACATTCATCTCTGAAGAATTTGCTGAACTTGTGAGCCAGGGAAGCAGCATCAACGGCAGGCTCCTTGGGTTCTAGCCGAACGGTTAAAATATCGTCATGAGAAGTTCTACTTATGAGCAATTGAAATTTTACCTGACTGAATTTTTCTTTGATTCTATTGAGCTGACTAGGAGCTACAAAAAGTCCCCTGACCTTCACTGCATCACCCACGCGGCCATAAATACCATCCATGCGAGGTGATGTCCTTCCGCATGGACAGGTAGAATCTGTAACTCTTGATAGATCACCCGTGCCGAAACGAAAAAGAAAAAAAATGTTATTGAAGCGGGTCACCACAACTTCACCCGGCATGCCTGGCGGCACGCCTTTACCGGTTTCGGGATCAACAATTTCTACGAGAACTTCCTCACAGATATGCCAGCCTTTCTTTTCGCAGCACTCGAAGGATACATCCCCCACCTCGGTTGCACCGTACATCTGATAGGTATCAATGGCATATTCCCGCTCGAATCTTTCCCGCAGTGACGGTGAAAGAGGCTCTGCGGCAAAGCACGCGCGCCTGACGCCGAAATCCTTTTTAAAATCATAACCCAATTCTTCGGCTTTATTTATTATGTTCATCAGAAAACTGGGAGTGCCTGTATAAGCTGTCACAGAGAGATCGCGCATCAATTGCACCTGGAGTTGTGAACTGGATGTCCCTGAAGGGATGACCGTGGCACCGACACGTCTTAATCCCGCATGGAAAGTAAGTCCTGCAGCTACCATGTGATAGGAAAAGGTATTGAGAACGACATCTCCCCTTCCGATACCCGCTGCATAATAAGCCCTCGCCCAGAGATGATCGTTCTCCGAAAGGTGCGGTTCATATACAGGACCGGGAGAAATAAAAATTCTGTCAATTTCCTGATCGTCGTTATTCAGGCCCGCGAAAGGGGGATCTATCGTTTCCAGTTCGATTAATCTTTCCCTCGAAATAACGGGAAGCAGCTGGAAATCAGCCAATGTTTTGATGTCGTCATAATGAAGCCCCAGATCGTCAAAGATTTTTCTTGTCCGGCTTGATTTCTGGTGCCCTGTCCTGAGCATATCCAGCATCTGCAATGTCTTTCCATTTCTCCTCTCTTCCTGAGGCATACACTCTCTGTCGTCATAATAGTCCGGCATATTGATTCCCTCCTCTGAAAGGAAGTTCTTATCGACCTAAAGCCACCTTTTTCGCCGCCGATATGATTTAACGTCTTTATATGACTTTAGAATGCCTGACGCACCCATACCCAGGTAGAATTCCTTTATATCAGGATTCTCGACAAGGTTCTTTGCAGCACCTTCCATAACTATCTTGCCATTTTCCATTACATACCCGTAATTAGAAATTTGTAAGGCCATATTGGCATTCTGTTCCACGAGGACAATACTCGTCCCCTGTTCCTCGTTTATTTTTTTTATGATTTCGAATATCTCAGTCACGACCATGGGGGCAAGCCCCAGAGACGGTTCATCCAAGAGCAAAAGGGCGGGATGGGCCATCAACGCCCTTCCCATAACAATCATCTGAAGCTCTCCCCCGCTGCAGTATCCTGCAAGCATCTTTCTCCTTCTCAGTATGGCAGGAAAATAATTATAAACCAACTCAAGATCCTTTTTATATGGCTTCTGCCATCGGATTGCCGTACCGACAATCAGGTTTTCTTCCACAGTCAAATATTTGAAAGGCTGGCGTCCTTCCAGAACCTGAATTATACCTTTGCGCGTGATGACCTCTGGAGCCTGATTCTGGATGGAGACCCCATCGTACGAGATTGTCCCATCTGTTACCATGCCATTTTCCGGCTTAAGCAATCCCGAGATGGCTTTCAGCGTCGTCGTTTTTCCTGCGCCGTTGCTTCCGATAAGCGACGTGATAGACTTCCTCTTAACAACAAGAGACACTCCCTTGAGGACCTGAATTACGTCCGAATAAACCACCGAAATATTATTGATCTCAAGAATAGAACTGTCAGTCATTTAAGAATGCCTCAGTAAGCAAACGGCCATAGCCTGAAGTTGGAACGAATGATTCGCCATACCTCAGCAAGCCCCCGTGGTTCGAAGAGGATAAAGAGAACTATGGATGTTCCAAAGAAGAATTCTCTTAAGGGGGCCACATTCAAACCGGATTCCGTAATTACACCTATGTTCATCATAATACCTGTGAGCCAGCGTAGAATTTCATTCAAGAAAGTTATGAAGACTGCTCCGTATATGGAACCCGAGACGCTTCCCAACCCTCCGATGATTACCATAGCGATGTATTCTACGGAAAGACCCAGTGTAAATGGTTCAGATGTAATGCTCACCATATAATAAGCCCATATGGCGCCGGCAAAGCCGGCGTAAAATGAACTGATTCCAAAAGAAAGCAGCTTATATCTGAAGAGGGGAATGCCCATTCCCTCCGCAGCCCTGTCGTTATCGCGAATAGCAATGAAGGCCCTGCCGTACTTCGTCCGCATGAGATTAACTGCTAGCGATATCATGACGATGAGACAACAGAATATAAGAAAAAAGAAACTTCGATCACTCTCCAATTCCATCCCCAAAATACTCGGCCGCGGCAGCGTTATCCCCATAGTGCCCTTCGTCAGACTTTCCCAGTGCACCAAGACATATTCGATGATAATCTGGCCTGCAAGTGTTGCAATTGTGAGATAGAGGCCCTTGAGGCGACCCGAAGGAATGCCGAATATCATGCCCACCATGGCCGAGATCAAACCTGCCATAGGGAGGGTCAGAAGAAAAGGCATGTTTACCGATGTCGCCAGTATCGCAGCGGCGTAAGCCCCGACGCCAATGAAGGCTCCGTGGCCTAGAGATATCTGCCCCGTATATCCGATAAGGATATTCAGCCCAATCGCCGCAATTGATGCTATCCCTACCATGTTCAGAACGTGCAGGAAGTAGGGACTGCTGATGAAAGGCAGAATAACAAAGAGGAAGAATATGCCTATCCACGACCACAGCCTGCCAAAGTCTGTTTCAAAGATGGTAATTTCCTGTTCATAACGCTCTTTATAATTGCCGCAAGGGTGGAAGTTCAATTTTCTCATTGCCGCCTCAAACCCGTTCAATTTCCGTCAGGCCGAAAAGGCCATAGGGCTTCACCATGAGTATGAATACGAGGACTATGTAAGGCACAACGTCACTCAGTGATGGTGAAATATAGCCTCCGGTGAATGTTTCGAGAAGCCCTATGATAATACCACCGATAATAGCCCCGCCGATGCTGTCCAATCCGCCGAGGATAACGACAGGGAAAACTTTTAGGCCGATCGCGCTGAGGTCGTGAACGTTAATGCCGTTTATGATGCCAAGGACTATGCCGCTCATACCGGCTACAAGTGCGGCAATCGCCCAGGACAGAGCGAATACCTTCTGAACATGAACGCCTAGAGAGAGAGCTGCCCTTTGATTGTCAGCGACGGACCTCATAAATATCCCCTGCGATGAATACTTAAAGAATAGTCCAAATAGTATAAGGAACATTATCCCGATAATCAGCGCTGCCGTATAGACCGGCGGTATGTTAATAACATCCCACTGAATACCGAGGACTTCCGGCAAAAAAGCAGGATAGGTCTGCAGATTTCCTCCCCACACAAGAAGCATGAGGCCTTTAAACATCGACGCCAGTCCCACTGTCAGCATTATTACGTAGATTAGGGGCTCGCCGATAAGGGGACGCAAGAAGAACCGCTCTATGATAAACCCCAAAATAAAGCAGCATGCAAGGGTTACGATAAATGCGGCAGCTATTGGCAATTTAACCCATGTTACCATGGCAAGGAAAAAGAATGCTCCCAGGGCAAGCAGTTCACCATGGGCAAAATTGAGGACGCTGGAAGATTTGAAAATCATAACAAAGCCCATGGCGGACAGGCCATAGAGGAACCCTATGCTTATACCGTTTACTAGGAGTTGAAGAAAAAAATTCATATCCTGTTCCTCAATTTAAGTTGATGACTCTGACTCTTGTTTCAATTTCGCCAACCTGTCCGTCCCGGTACTGGATTTTTGTTCTGACATCAACTTCATCCATGCCCGTGTACATGGCCTCAATAAGAGGGAGGTATAGACCATAAATGAATCTCCGTCTTACTTTTCCCGTTCTCGTCAGCTCTTCATCATCGGCATCGAGGAGTTTATAGAGCAATATGAATTTTCGGATTTTCATGAGTTCTGGTAGATTACTGTTCACCTTTCTCACTTCATCGAGTATCAGCTCCTCAACCGCCGCCTGCTGCGACAGGTCTATATAAGTCGTGTACGGGATCATGCGCTCCTCCGCCCAATTACCCACATTGCCCATGTCTATATTGATGAGTGCCGTTATGTAAGGACGTCCCTCGCCAAACATCACAGCTTCCTTGATGTAGGGGCTGAACTTTAGACGGGTCTCGATGAAATCCGGTGAAAACGCCGCTCCATCCTTATTTTTTATAATGTCTCCTTTGCGCCCGATGATTACGAGATGACCGTCTTTATCTATGTAACCGGCGTCTCCCGTTCTAAGCCAGCCGCTGCTAAAGGCTTCTTCTGTCGCTCTAAAATCATTGTAGTAGCCCACAAAGTTTGAATCACTCTGCACCAGAATCTCCTGATCATCCGCAATCGCAACCAGCGTCCTAGGCAAGGGTTTTCCCACTGATTCCAGTTTGACTTCGGAATCGGGCTGGACCTGGAATATCCCCCCGGCCTCAGTCAGACCATAGCACTGTTTAAGATTCAATCCGAGAGCACGGAAAAAGTGAATCACATCGGGACTGATGGGATGACCTCCTGTGAAGGCGCTCTTGATGCCAGAGCATCCCACACGATCAAGCAATGGCCGATATACTACGCGTGATGAGATACGGCGAATCAGATTTAGATAACTAGGAACGGATTCCCTTCGTGACTCTATTTCTACAACCTTCTTCCCGATTTCTATCGACATGGAGAAAAGCTTACTTCTGATAAACCCGGCATCGTCCATTTTCACCATGATACGTGAAGCCATATCTTCCCAGAATCTGGATGAACTGATGATCATCGAGGGCCCTATCTCACGGAAGTCTTCGGTCATCGTATCGGGCATCTCCGCAAAATTTACGGTCATCCCGCTCAAAAGGGCCACCCCGACGCTGTACATCTGATCTACAATCCACGCCGGCGGCGATATGGAAATCCAATTATCGCCGGAAGTGACGGGTAAAGATTCTATCCAATTTCTCGCCATTTCAGTAATATTGCGATGGGACAGCATGGCAAGTTTGGAAACGCCTGTCGTGCCGGAGGTCTGTATCATTATGGCCACGCTATCACGTCTGCCCTTCTGCAATTCCTTGAGGAATAAATCCGGATTTTCACGGTCAAGTTTTTCACCGAGATCCAAAAGATCTGCAAAACTTACTAGCCAGGGATCATCCCTGTAAGTTCTCATACCCGTAGGATCTATATAAATGACCCGGCGAACGTGAGATAGTCGATCACGCTTCTCAATTAACTTATCAACCTGTTCCTGGTTTTCCGCGATAACATAGGCTGCCTTAATGCGATTGATGGCGTGACACAATTCTTCGGGCACAGAGGAGGTAAATAGATTCAGCGTTACGCCGCCAACAGACTGACTACCAATTTCACAAAAGAGCCATTCCGGCATATTGTCCGTCACGATGCCGACGTTGTCCCCTCTTTTGAGGCCGATATTGCTCAAGCCAAGGCCGGTGTTTTTCACGTAGCGGTAGTAATCCAGCCAGCTGTAAGTCCGCCATATTCCGTATGCCTTTTCTCGAATAGCTGTCGATTCTGATCCAAACCTCTCCGATTGTCTCAACAGGACCTGTGGCAGTGTATATTGAGTGGCGGATGCGAGCTCGCCATAGTCTGTCTGTTTCTGATTTACCACTGGACGCACCTTTTCCTAAGCACTGGCAGAATCACCGAGGTATGCCTTGATGACCTCCGGATGTTTACGAATCTCATCCGGCTTTCCTTCCGCCAGTTTCTCCCCGAAGTTCAAGACCACAATGCGCTCGGAGATGCTCATGACTATGGACATGTCATGCTCAACCAAAATTATCGTTTGACCCCAGGCCTGGTTCATCTCTGTCAGAAAGCGTACCATATCTTCTTTTTCTTCCAGGTTCATTCCCGCAAACGGTTCATCTAGAATTAAGAGTGCAGGCTCCAAGGCCAGCGCACGACCAAGTTCCACTCTCTTCATTAATCCGTAGGGTAATGATTTCACGGTTTTTTTCCTGATAGCCTGAATCTCCAGGAAATCTATCAGTTCTTCTATCACACGGCGCTGGTGAACCTCTTCTTTCCGTATTGATGATGAAAAAAGACAGGCACCTGCAATTCCATAAGTACAGTGGTTGTGGCGGGCGAGAAGCATATTGGACAAGACTGTCATGCCGGGAAATAGCTCAATGTTTTGAAATGTTCTACCAATGCCTAATCTGACGAGATGGTGAGGATGTAGATGTGTTATATCCTTTCCGTTAAATGAAATGTGGCCCATTTGCGGCCTGTAAAAACCTGTCATACAGTTTAAGAGGCTCGTCTTTCCCGCACCATTCGGCCCGATGATGGCCAACAGTTCACCTGTCCGCACAGAAATATCGACATCATTGAGCGCCTTGACGCCGCCGAAACTCAAGGAAAGATTTCTTACCTCGAGCTCCGCAGCCTTCTTTTCCATACTCCGCGAATCGAATATGCCAGGCTTTCCCCGATATGCTTTCATAAATCGAACGCCGTCATTTCAACAATTTAATCTTTTCCTTTGAGGGGGTGAAAAAATTAGTCAAAGGGGTAAAGGAGCCATCTTCACCGACCTTTACTATCCTCGCCTTGAATGATGCCCCGTGATCATTTGGCGTATACGTAATATTTGGCACAATGCCTCCGAAATCCTCGTTCTTAAAAGACTCCATTGCCTTGTTAATCGTTTCTCTGTTTATCTCTTTGTACTTTTGATTGGCCCGGATAAATGCCCTCTCCATGATCATGCCGACAACTATACCTTCCCAGTATGATGCATCGAATTTTGAAACCGTCTTGTAACGCTTCCAAAGTTCCGTCATGACCTTAATGCCCTCACTCTTGTCAGAGGGAAGGCCTCCCGGAAACTGGATACGCAGCCTGTCTCTTATCAGACCTTTACCAAGCCTGAAGAAATCCGGATCCGTCGACGTCCACGTGCCGAGGAACATGGGGTTATATTTGATTCTGTCGGCACTCTTAAGAGCGGTGACAATGGTCGCAGGAAGCATTTGCATAAATATGTATTCCGCGCCCTTTCTCTGTAAACGAAGTAACTCGGTGGTTAAATCAACAGTTTTGGGAGGAAACTCTTCAATGGCCACTATATCAACCTTGATCTTTTTCGCGTAATCTTCACAAGGTTGATGGATAGAGCGGCCATAGGCATTATTATATGTCAGGAGACCGACTCTTGGTGGGTCCTTTTCCTTGTGGATAGCCCGAATGTATTCAAGTATAGCATAACTATCCATCCGATAGCTTCCAAAGGGCAGATACATGTAATTTACCGGAGGTTCAAGAAGTTCCCAGCTTGTCGAGTAATTGATAGTAGGTATCTTGTATTGCTGAATGATCGGTTTGACTGCCAAGCCTTCTCCGGCTCCCCATGTAGCAATCATATCAACCTGATCCTGAATAGCAAATCTTTTGGCCGCAGCAACTGCCTCCGGTACTTTGTATGCTGTGTCAACAAGAATCATCTCAATCCTGTTTCCGCCAACGCCCCCTTTCACCTCGTTTACGTAGCGGAAATAATCCTGCTGCCCCTTTGCATGAAACTGTCCCCATGACGACGCAGGTCCCGTCATATTTATTGCCGCCCCAACCTTAATTGTCTTGCCATATACCACTGAATGAAAGAGACAAATAATAAGGCTCGTCACGACTGAACAGATAATTGCAGTAAATTTCTTCCTCATAGCCATCCTCCATTGTAAAATAAAAAAAGGCCTGGAAAATCCACGGCCTTTTGCAAAAAAAAAGCCGCCGGCAGTATTTGGTCTGCCCACGGCTACCTTTAGAAAATCTCAGGTCATGAGCGCGGCAGGCAGACCCCACTAAAAAAGCCAAAAAAAACAAAGAAACTTTCTGCCTGTATGCGTGTCATATCCTTTATTCCAAGCTTTTATTTTATTACTTAGCAAGAGTTATAAAGCTAATCCAAACCTGTGTCAAGAAAAATTCTTTAGCAATTTCATCATACGCCGAGTTTCTCAATCCTGTATCTTAGTGAATCAAAGCTTACTTGGAGAATATCGGCAGCTTTGGTTTTGGATCCCTTGGCTATTCGTAAGGCCTCTTCTATCAGATGTTTCTCATACTTTGCCACTTCATCATTCAAGTTAATACCGTCAGGGGGAATTGACCATACAGGTATGTTAGCATCCTCAATGCTGCTCACCTCCTTCAGGTTTCCCGCCATGTGCAGATTCTCCGGCAGGATTATGTTAGACGTCTCAAGGGCAACACTGCGTTCAATAATATTTTCAAGTTCCCTCACGTTTCCGGGAAAAGGATATTTCATCAGAAGTTCCATTGCATAGGAAGATATTGTTCTAATTTCTTTACCAAATTCTTTCGAACACTTTTCAATGAAATGCTTCGTTAAAACCGGTATATCTTCTTTTCTTTCTCTCAAGGGCGGAATGTTGATAGGTATGACATTCAGGCGAAAATATAAGTCCTCCCGGAAGGAACCGTCCTTAACTTTTTCTTCAAGATTCTTGTTCGTCGCCGAGATGATTCTGACGTCCACCTTTTTTTCTTCTGTCCCGCCGACCCTTCTAAATGTTTTTTCCTGGACGACTCTAAGAAGTTTTACTTGAAGAAGTGGTGGTAAGTCACCTATTTCATCAAGAAATATGGTTCCGCCTCGCGCTACCTCAAAAAGCCCGGGCTTGTCGCCATAGGCGCCCGTGAATGCTCCTTTCATGTAACCGAATAATTCGCTTTCGAGCAGGCTTTCGGGAACGCCACCGCAATTAATCACTGCAAAAGGCATATTGTTTCTCTTGCTGTTTTCATGAATAGCCCTGGCCACAAGCTCCTTGCCTGTCCCGCTCTCGCCTAAGATCAGGACGTTCGTAAGCGTTTCAGCCACCTTCCTAATGAGTGAATAAACCTTAAGCATTCCTTTGCTCTTTCCAATCATGTTTCCAAAAGATACCGCATACTCCACTTCCTTAATGAACAGCGCATCTTCGCTCTTAACACCCTTCTTGTCGAGGGCACTTCTGATAATGCTTATTAGATCTGTATCGAAGTCCTTGCTCTTCTCAACATAATCATACGCACCCTCCTTCATAGCTGACACAGCCGTCTCCGGAGACGCGTAGGCGGTTATTAAAACCACCATCGTCTCCTGAGAGATATCTTTCACTGCCTTCAGAAATTCTATACCGTCCACTTTAGGCATCTTTAAGTCCGTAAGTATGAGATCAAATTTCTCTTTCTTACACCGGCTCAGGGCTTTCGTTGCGTCAGCCGCACAAGTGACATCGTAACCTTCCCTGGTGAGCATGATCTCAAGTAATTCACGGATATTCTGATCATCATCTACTATTAGAATCTTTGCCACACACTTCCTCCTTGTGAAGAAAATTGATTGCTCATGCGAAATAACGGCTTCATCCATTCACAGGTAAAGAAACCTTACAGATTGTCCCTTTTTCGATACCCCTTCTAATCAATATTTTCCCCTTGTATCCTTCAATGATTCTATTGACTATGGCGAGACCCAGGCCTGTTCCTCTTTCCCTTGTTGTGAAAAAAGGTTCAAATATCCTATCCAGATACTTTTCATCAATGCCGTCACCCGTGTCAATCACCTGTATCTCAAGAGATTCACCTCGTGCACTGTCATATATCTTTCGTGTTTCCACAGAAAGTTCGCCGCCTTCAGGCATAGATTGAATGGCATTTATGACAAGGTTCCATACAACTTCCCTTATTTCTGTACTGTTCGCATAAACGCTCAGATTATCCGAGAGTTCAAGACGCACTCTAATATCATTGTTCCAGTCAGGCAGGTACTGAATAGATTCTATCACGCCTTCTATAATTTCTTTTATGAAAACCGTTTCGCGATCTCCCAGCGCCGGTTTTGCGAGTAAGAGAAAATCCTTTATGACGTGTTCCAGCTGATTTTTGCCCCTGAGAATAATCTGCATGAGCTTTTCATCTACCTCGGAGAGATGAAGATCTCTCTTCAAAATCTGGATTGATCCGCTCAGGGAGGCAAGAGGATTTCTCATCTCATGGGCAAGACCAGCGGCCATTTCACCGATAAGGGCCAGTCTTTTGCTTTTTTCCAAGGCCTTTTCCATTTCTATAAGAGAGGTGATGTCCTGGAAGATTACAATGTCACCTATCCTTTTTCCCGCACTCTCCTTGAGAGTTGATACCAGGCAACTCAAGATAAGTTTATTGTTCTTGTCGCGGTTAAATTCTATATTATATCTGTCTTTCGAAGACTGTTTGTCGTCATTCTCCCCAATCTTTTCCTTTATCTCGGCGAAGCCTGGAAAGACTTCCACGATATTTCTATTTTCCACGTCGGCAAAGGTGAATCCCGAAATCACCTCAGCGGCTCTGTTGAAGGATTTTATCCTGCCGTGGATGTTGATTGTCATAATGCCGGCTTCTACTGATTCAATTATACTCCTGTGCAATAAATCAAGTTGATCGAAAGCAGTTTCTTTTTCGGCTAGAAGCGTCCTCATCTTTCTTTCCTGCTCAACTACAAAGCTGGCGAGGAGCGCAATTATATAGAAAGACAAGAGGTGGATGAAGATCCTCGAAAAGACATATCCCGCACCCAGATTATAGTCATGAACCGCTATGGCGTTTACGGGGTGGATAACGCCGTAATATTCCAGATCGAGCAATAAACCATATAGAATGCCCGAGGCAGAGGCGATTATGAGTCCGCCCCTCTTTTCCAAAAACAAGACCGAGTATATGATGACCAAGGGATAGAAAACTGAATATATGCTGCTAATTCCGCCCGTAATATATACAAGGAAAGTTATTAAGACCACATCGATGAGGGCCTGGATATATATGCTCAATCTAATCCTCTTGACGAACTTTAGAAGGAGAAGATAAGCTAACGAAAGAAAATAGGTAAGCGCACAGAGTACATAGAGCGATGTAAGGGCTTTCTCTGGAAAAATTTCTGTTTTTTGAATCTTGATGAATGTTGTGACCATTAACAGGAATGTAACGATGGCCACCCTCGACAGCATAAGCCATCGAAGTTTCATGTCTACACTTTCCTGCTGTAATAATTGATCACTCATTTTATACAAACGCCTGCTTCCCATTAATCTTTATGGACCGCTTTTTGTTAACAAGAAATTCGGCATACAAGCAGAGTCTGCTGTATCTGCCGCTGGCGGTATGCTATAACATTTCAGAAATTTAATCTAACGAAATTGAGATGTTCATAAACTAATATCAATATCGCCAGAGTTATTAATCGGTAACAGTCTACCAAATATTTAGATATTTTGAACCATAAAATGAATCCATCACTGAGGTAAATACCATGGAGCGGCCATTAATTCCTCTTCTCTGTGCCTTTATCTCTGGAATTACGATTGGTCATTTTTTTCGCATGGCCGACACTTCATTAGTAATATCCCTCCTTCTCATCTTGATACTTCTCCTTGCGGCATCGATTAAAAAATCAGACAAACTTATTGCCATACTCGTCATCCTTTCATTATTCCTGCTTGGCATTCTTAACGTCAATATGTACCTTTATCAGGATAACGGCCCGAAGCACATCATCAATTATGTCGGCAAAGAGAAGCTGATTCTTGAGGGAGTTATCTGCGAAAACCCCGAGAAATCGCCGGACCGGACAGTGCTCACTGTTTCAGCAAGCCGGCTGATTAGTGATAACGCCGATACCCGAGTTGAGGGACTCGTACTCCTCAACGTCGAAGGCCGCCAGGAATTCAAGTACGGAGATGCGATACGGTTCAAGACCAGGCTCAAAGTGCCGCACAATTTTCAGAATCCCGGAGGTTTTGACTATGTAAAATACCTGAGATACAAAGGTGTCATGGTGCGCGGATTCATCAAGGACGCGGCCACTATTGTCACTTTGAGAGAAAATCAGGGCAATATTTTCAAACTGCATCTTGAAGGATTCCGTGCTTATCTAAAAAAGTTCATCATGGAAAACTCTTCATCGCCGGAGGGAGAAATCATCCAGGCAATGATCCTGGGTGATCAGAAGGAGGTCCCGAAAGATGTAATGGAAAACTTCAACAAGACCGGGACAACTCATATTATCGCAATTTCAGGATTTAACATAGGCATCATTGCTTTCTTATCGTTCATTGTCATAAGACTCATCATGAAATCATCCACATATCTTCTCTTGAGATTCAATATCTTCAAGGTTTCAACCATTTTCGCAATTGTGCCCGTAATCATTTATACGTTTATAGCGGGAATG
>PDVH01000165.1_pt1 | contig 17126 bp, 20 predicted proteins | sample 1369781 | NCBI WGS metagenome assembly PDVH01 (sample SAMN07795378, study PRJNA414565) | Alkali sediment metagenome, whole genome shotgun sequencing project. | isolation source: glacial lake sediment | place: Bosnia and Herzegovina: Donje Bare Lake | collected 2016-06
AAAGAATAACCCTGATAGGATCCGCCTGCTACTGGAATTGCCTCAGAGCCTCCTATGACCGGAATGAACGCACAGATACCGCATCCCGATAATAGGCTTGTAGCAAGAAGCAGGAAAACAACAAATTCTCTTTTTGTCACTATCCTTCCTTTAGATAATTCTCCGCCCCTGAATGACTCTGACCAACACAATGATAATGGCAATGACCAGCAGGATATGAATAAAATTACCCATCGTATAGCCACTCACCAGCCCCAGCAGCCACAGAACTATCAGTACCACAGCAAGTGTCCACAGCATATGATCTCCCTCCCATATTGTTGAGGCTCATTGCCGGCTGGCGCATTCCTACGACAACCGTCGACGAGCAGTAGAGTTGGTCTTGAACTCGGACTATCTATGAGCATCCGATTCTTTACACTGTTCAAAGCGTTTATGTCGCTGACGTCTTTGGTCAACGAGTCCTTGCCGGCCTGTTGATCATGCGCGTCCTCTAACAGCGGTTACCATTGACAATTCCCTGACCTTCGAACAACAGGGTTTTTCTCACCGTGTTGCTCGGAAATGCTTGATCGGCACGGGAAAGGATAAGGGACCTATTTCACGATGAGATCGTTTTTGACGGATTTGACCCCTGCAACGCCGCGTGCTATTTGGCCCGCCTTATCAACAGCTTTTTGAGAACCAACGAAGCCGCTCAGCTGAACTATGCCTTTGCGGGATTCTACGCTGATCTGAAATGACTTGAGAAAATCATCAGCCGCAAGCTGAGTTTTTATCTTCGTCGTGATGACGGAATCATCGAAATATTCCCCCGTGCCTTCCTGTTTCGGTGTCGATGCACAGGCCACAAAGGCAGCGATCATCATGAGGACGACAAGAAAACGGATAACGATATAGCTCTTTTTCATAATCCTTACTCCTTTCTATGAATTTGCCGGTTAAGTTAAAAGGTTGCTTGAATGGCTGGTCGCGAGATTCCTTTCTTCGATATATATTAATATTCATAAAAATGAAATAAGGGAAATTCTGATTATCAACTTCAATACCTGATATGATGCAAGATGGGTGTGAAACAGCAGTAGCAAACATTACGATCCATGATCCTCATACTCGACAGTATCCATACTTGGTGGCTTCTAGGTGGAGAGCGCAAGAATAACCACTGACCGACAATAGGAAAATTATTGATAGTTTTCCGTGGTGTACTTCCTAAAATCAATAGACCTGTCTTTTTTGCGTGAATACAGGACTTCAACGCATAATGAACATGCCCTTTAGATGATCATTGACAGACCGCCCCACATCATTAGGCACTATTTCATTGACATACAAAACTGCCTTTCTTATAATCAGACCGTCAAAAAGAAATACCTTATCAATCTCTAGGCGAAAACCAAATAGCATAGCAACGGATGAATACTACAAAAAAGGACGAGACTTGTTCAAAAATTTTTTTTAGCTTCTTTAACTTCACGAATAGTGTCAACGCAAAGGAGGATTACCCATGAAAAAGGTAGCTAGTTCTTTTGCTGTTTTTGTATTCGTTATTGCTGTCTCCGTATTTCCGTTTAATACAGCGTCGGCTCAGGTTGGATGGTATGTTGGTGCATTTGGAGGTTATACATTGAGTCCTGATGCGTCACTTTGGAATTATGATTACGATGGCAATTATCATTATCATTATAAATATGATGTAGACATTCGGAAGACTTGGGTTTTTGGAGTTAAATTAGGTTTCACCCCACCTCGACTAAAATATTTCTCTTTTGAATTTGAATACAGCTATTTAAATCCTAATGTGGACAAGACTGTATTGACCCTTGCCGGTACGGATTATGCTACTATTGAAGGAGACGTAAAATTTAATAATTTTATGTTTAATGCTATTGTGAAATATCCAGAAGGAAAGATTCACCCTTACCTTGGCGCAGGTCTTGGATTTTCGATTGTTGATGCTTCGGTTTCGACAACATCACAAGTAGGTGGTGTGAATTATGGACGTTCTGCTAGCAATGATTATGTTGCCTTTGCCTGGCAAATGTTGGTCGGAGTTGACATTGATTTAACAAATAACTTCTCTGTGGATATTGGCTTACGTTATTTTGCTACAGAATCTGGATCTGACCATGACCATGAATATGATTATACTAGTCCACGCCTTGATTATAATACTAACTAGTCCACGCCTTGATTATAATACTACCATGACAACTATAGGGTTAAAGTATAGATTCTAATTATTATTAACGATCATTTGTGACCTGCCTCCAGAACATGTACCATTAGGTTCAGTGACAATCGTACTCGTCACCGATACATCATCAAGATAGTAATAGGATTGGATATCAAGTCCCGCGAACTGGGACCATGGAGGAATCAGCATTTTGTTTTCCCGATAGGAGGATCCGTTCGATAACTTTTCGGTCATATTTGCCTGAATATGTCATAGGGATTTCTTCAACAACGACTATGCGCTTGGGAACGGCATAAGATTCACTGACCAAGGCGAGATCCCGTCTCAATTGAAGCTCATCGAGATCGGTCGCCACGAGTGCGGCCAGTTTGTTTTGAGTACCCTTCCCGGTGGGAATAGCTACAACCAAGGCATCACGGACCCCCGGTATCTGTTTCAGTTTAGCCTGCACAGCAGATAGATCTACCCTCTTTCCTCCTATCTTTACGATATTGTCTGCCCTGCCCCGGAGGATGAATCGTTCATCGCTTTCATAATCGGCACGGTCGGCTGTGGCAAAGAATCCATCAGTGTTGCGAGGCAGCGTCGGAGAGATAAATGAAGATCTCACATGCAATCTCCCTTTCCGTATCTTCCATACAACAGGATCAAGGGATCGCCAGGATTCGCCGTCCGTTGAACGGGATCTTGACGCAACCCCACCCGTTTCCGTTGATCCGTAAATCTCTATAATGTCGAGTCCTGTTTTACTATGAAAATATGCGGCATCCTCTTTATCCAGCACTCCCGCTGATGAAAAAGCCATCCTGAGATTATGGCGTTGTAAATCAGCCACCTTTAAAACCCTGTAATGCACAGGGACGCTGACGAGTATGGACGCCCTGTGATCCTGTATGGCCCGGAGAATCTCTCTCGGAAAAGAATATACGCCATCAAGAACGCACGATGAGCTGATGAAGGGAATCATTACAGAAAAGAGAAAACCATAAATATGTTGAGACGGCGCCGTTGATAGAAAGAGATCGTCTGGAGTTATACTGAATTTTCCGGCCAAATACCCTGCCTCCGCAAGTATATTCCTGGGTGTCTTCGCCCAGGCCTTAGGCTTCCCAGTTGATCCGCCGGTAAACAGCAAGAGAAAAGGCTCATCAGGATCATGGAAAATATCGGGGATTATGTGGTCGTAGCGCAGCATCGAGGGGGTTATGACTTCAGCTCCGGGAGGGAAATCAACCTGTTGATCCGTGAGTATTAATGAGGGAGACAGGATCTCAAATACTTCTTTGACAGCCTGCCGCGAGAAGGCATAGGGAAGAACGATATGGGGGCCTTCAGCAAGTGATGCAATAATGGCAGCAGCAATAAGCGCCTTATTATCTGTGCAAAGGCAGATCAAGGTAGGGTTCTCTTTCCTCTGGGATTGAAGCTGCCAAATCCCGACTGCAAGGCGATATACCTCTTCATAGGTGCAGCGCTTCAGGATAAATTCCCTTGTCGGGTGAGGCTGAGGGGAGAAGAGGTCCCTATACAACTCAGGTGCGGTGTTACTTTTTGTGATGATGGGATGCTTTGTCATCAATAATTCCCCTTGACTTCTTTTGCATTTCCCCATTATACGATTAATTATTATCATACTTTGATTAGTTTGAACATCTGGAAAAAACCCGAGAGCTTTGAATAATCTTCACCTGGATATTGATAAGCTGATCCCGCACCGGGGCAGGATGAAGCTGATCGACAATGTTCTGGATATAAACGCCGATACAGCCGTAACGTCATCGCTCGTCTCTGATCAATGGCCCCTCTTTGATGGTTCTTCTGTAGATCCCTTAGTCCTCATCGAACTCGTAGCTCAGACCGCAGGGGTCCATATAAGCTGGAAAAAGGGAGATGACAAGGGCGGCGGCGGCACAGGATGGATTGTTGGTATTAAGAGCGCCGATTTTTTTCTGTATCGGATTCCACTTTTCACGCCGCTGATAACTACTGTGAATAGTTTGTACTGCGCTGAAAATTACAATGTTCTGGAAGGTAACGTCAAGTCGGGAGAGGACATTCTGGGTAGGATTCAGATACAGGTGTTCCGTTCAGCAGCCGGTTGAGTGTAATTACCAACGTAGACGTACTTTAAACATTGTTACGGGGATTTTGAGAAAATACCCGAGAGACATCTACTTTAATTTCTTGACATGTCCTTAGGAGTAAACGGCATGAATGAAGAGCATGTCGCCCTTGTGACGGGGGGCAGTCGGGGCATTGGCCGTGCCATCGCAGTTGAACTATCTGAAGCAGGATATAAGGTCATTATCACTTACAAATCTGACGATCTGGCAGCCGATGAAACCGTGGAAATTATCAGATCTAAGGGCGGCAGTGGAGAAAAGGTCCGGTTTGATGTGGCCGACTCGAAAGAAGCGATGAGGCATATGAGTGAAATCATCTTGCAGTATAAAGACATTCGAGTCCTGGTCAATAATGCCGGCGTCACCGCTGATGGCCTCTTTATCATGATGCCCGAGGAAGATTGGGATAGGGTGATTCAAACGACGCTGAAAGGCTTTTACAATGTTACGAAACCGGTCATAAAGAGAATGGTGCAAAACCATATTGGGTCCGTGGTATCTATATCATCTGTGGCAGCCCTTATCGGGAAGAGGGGGCAGGCAAATTACGCTGCCGCAAAATCAGGATTGATCGCCGCCAGCCGTTCCCTTGCATCCGAAGTGGCAAGGTTGGGTGTCCGGGTCAATGTTGTTGCTCCGGGTTTGATCGATACAGAAATGATCAAGGGGGCACCGGTGGATAAAATTAAGGAGATCATTCCCATGGCAAGAATTGGAAAGCCAGAAGAAGTCGCGAAGGTCGTGCGTTTCCTGTGTTCCGATGACGCCTCTTATATCACGGGCCAGGTCATTTCCGTAAATGGCGGTATGTTTTAATGAAATTCATGACGACAAAAGGTAGTGCAAAAAGAGGTGTCCTCGTCGTCGGTATACTTTTTTGCTGTGCTGTTATGCTTGGATGGGCGGATAACTGGGAGGATATTCAAAGGGAATCATCAAATATAAGATCGGTAAGCGCTCATTTCTCTCAGGAAAAACACATGCATATCCTTACAAAAGCCCTTATCTCAAAGGGACACTTTTATTTTCGGGCTCCAGATTCGGTCAGATGGGAATATACATCTCCCGTGAAGAGCGTTCTGCTTATGCGCAAGGGTGATATAAAAAGATATACCTTGGGAAGAAGAGGTTTTGTTGAGGATTCTGGCGGTTCCCTTGAGTCAATGCAAATCGTACTTCAAGAGATAAGCAAGTGGAGCAGGGGCCAATTCACCGGGAATGAACATTTTTCGGCGACTCTGAAAGGGGGACAAGTACAAAAGATTATTCTCACACCAAGGGAAAAAGGGCTTTCGGCTATGATATCGCGTATAGTGATAACACTGTCGCCGGACAGACGGGGTGTTATAAGCTCCGTTAAAATAATAGAAGATAAAGGCAACTATACCCTCTTTGAATTTACGGATGTGCAGATTAATGGGAAAATCTCTGAAACGATATTCAAGGAAGTGGAATGAATGTCTTCGCGTTGCATAAAAGCTGTTTTCTCATATTGATGTCAGCTTTTTTCATCATTTCTTGCAGCCGGCTCCCCGTTTTCAAACCTGTGGATTCGGCGATGGCGCCGGACACCATGCGGCGATGTCACCTGCCATTCCTCGATATTCCCTATCGGTTCGTTCATACCATCGAGGTAGCCTTGCCCAGCGGCAGGACTGACACGGTTGTGGGCGTCACTGCATTTGATCCAGCAACTAAAATAATCCAAAGTGTGATTATGACTATTGAGGGATTTGTTCTATTTGACGCCAGTTATGACAAAGAAGTGCGCGTGAATCGAGCGGTACCGCCATTTAATGCAGAACATTTTGCCGGATACATGATGGATGATGTCCGTCTCATTTTTCTTACCCCCGATGGACGACTCTCGGAGACCGGCGTATTTGAGGACGGATCAACCGTCTGCCGATATTATGTGAAACAGAATGGGGTTATCGATGTGATTGTCCATAAGGATAACACATGGGAGATAGAAAGATATAGCGATCGTCATGAACTCCTGCGGAAGGTCATGACCTTTTCCCTACAGGGCAGGATTCCCGGCATGGTGGAACTGAACGCCTTTGGATTTCGGGAATACACTCTACGCTTGAATTTGATCCATGCAGAATCTGTTTCCCCTGAGATTCTGCGGCGGCGCCCCGATGATGCCGCGGAAGATAATGAATAGGAGTCGAGGTGAGAGGATCAAGGGACAAGGTGCAACATTGTAAAAAAATGATATTGGGTGTAGATTTTCAAAGAGCTGAGTAGTTTATTTAAAAGACAGGTTACAGATGTGAAGTTCAAACTTATCTATCCAAGATGGAAAAAATTGGAAAGGCAGACGGAATTCCACCTTCCACCTCACGGTCCCGTCGTCTTCGCTGCAACATTGCCCGATGATGTTGAAGTAGATTTTGTAGATGAAAATGTTGAATCCATCAACTTCGACGATTTCCCAGATTTCGTCGGTATATCAATGATGCTTACGTGTCAGGTAAAACGCGGCTGGGAAATAGCCGACAGGTATAGGCAGAAGGGTATCAAAGTCATTTTCGGCGGCATCGCGACGATGCTTCATTCCGAAGAAACGATGCAACATGCTGATGCAGTCTTTCTCGGCGAAGCGGAAGGGAAAATGGATGGGGTATTTCGTGATTTCAGAGACGGCCGACTCCATAAACGATATGATTATATGACCGATTTCCCATCCGCTGAATCTATCGGGACTGCCAGGCGAAGCATACTAAAAAGCAAATATTACTATTACAGGGGTGTACAGATGGTGGATCTTTTTCATGCATCGCGGGGATGCCGCTTCGACTGCTACCCTTGCTGCGTGGCCTTTCTGGGAGGGAAGAAGTTCCGCCCCCGTCCCATCGATCGGGTGACGGAGGAACTGGAGGCAATAGATAACAACCGCTTGTTCATCGTTGACAATTCCCTCGCCCAGGACAAGGAATGGGAACGAGAGTTGTTTACCGCAATGATCCCCCTGAAGAAAAAATGGTGCTGCCATCCGATCGAGGATGATGAGGAGATCCTCAATCTTGCTGCCCAAGCAGGGGCCTGGTACGTCTATCAGGCCATTTTCGATACGTCTGACTATATCCGGGACCGCATCCGGCGCTACCATGACCATGGCATCGCCGTTGAGGGAACGATCTTATTGGGACTTGACAACCATACGGAGGATGACATCCGGCGGCTTATTGATTTTCTCATGGAGATAAATCTGGACCTCGCAGAGTTTACCGTCCTCACACCGTTTCCCCAAACTCAGGCCTTTGACGATCTGTACCAAGCAGGGCGTATCATCTCCTACGACTGGAACAATTATACTGGGGACAAGGTAGTGTTCCAGCCAAAAAATATGACGCCAGAGAAGCTCCAGGATCTTTACACACACGCCTGGGATACATTTTATAAGAGTGAACCTCAGAGCTACAAGATGTTTAAGCTCTTGCAGAAGGTGGTGGAAAAGGAGAAGGCCGACGGGACGTTCCGAGGCCGGCGGCGTGAACTGATGGATAGCCGGTTCGGAAAAATTGAAGGGAGCACCGGAGATCAGTCATGAAACGACGTAAAACAGAAGAAGTGATTATTGGCGAGGGACCGGTTACACTCCCTCAGATTGTCGCCGTCGCCCAGGGAAAATCTTGCGTTAAGCTTAGCCAGACTCACTCCTTCCAAGAGAGGATACGCCGGAGTTCTACGGGGTTTGGGAAGTCCGCCGGAAATCGTTTGAAGCGGGACCAGGTGCGGAAGAACCGGGGGGCCAATCTCATCCGGTTTCATGGTTGCGGCACCGGCGAACCCATCAGCATTCCCACTACACGGGCGGCTATGCTCTGTCGTCTACTCTGTCTCGCCGCGGGGTATTCTGGTGTGTCTTTTGGGCTTCTGGAGAGGCTGGCATCTTTTCTCAACCACGGCATTACACCTGTCGTTCCCTGCGAGGGTTCCGTTGGTGCTTCCGGAGACCTTACACCTATGTCCTATGTAGCGGCAACACTCACAGGAGCGCGGGATGTTTTTTATCGGGGTAAACGCATGCCCACCGCTGAGGCATTGAGACTGTCTGGACTTGTTCCATATGCCTTTGCATACAAAGAGGCCCTCTCCATGATGAACGGCACATCCACCATGACGGGGATAGCCGCTCTAGCAGTCGAGAGAGCGGGGCATATCCTTGATGCTTCCATATGCGCCACGGCTCTCACTATGCATGCCCTGAAAGGTAAATTCATCCACTTCCATCCAACCATCGGCAAGGCTAAACCCTTCCCGGGCCAGATCCATGTGGCTCGACGGCTGACAGAGCTGCTCCAGGTGGATACAGATAATGGCGATCTTGAATCCCAAGCTAGGGAAGCCTTACAGGATCCCTATTCCCTCCGGTGCACACCGCAGATCGTAGGTGTTCTCTATGATGCCCTGACATGGATTCGCAAATGGGTGGAAACGGAGGCTAATAGCGCCAATGACAATCCCATTTTCGATCCGGAGACAGGACATCCTCTCATGAGTGGTAATTTCTACGGTGGACATATGGCCTTCGCCATGGATTCCTTAAAGGCCGCCCTGGCATCCGTAGCGGATATGTCTGACCGGCAGGTGGCCCTTCTGGTGGACCCGTTTCTCAACCGTGGTCTCCCGGCAGATCTAGTTCGGATTACCGGAGAAGACTCCGTGTTTCACCACGGTTTCAAAGCGATGTCCATTTCCACGTCGGCACTGGCGGCAGAGGCGCTGAAGTTGACCATGCCTGCTTCTTCCTTCTCTCGCTCCACGGAATCTCACAACCAAGACAAGGTCAGTATGGGGACCATCGCAGCTCGGGATGCGGAAAGGATCTGCACCCTAACGGAACGGGTCCTGGCCATCCATCTTCTTGCTGCTAGTCAGGGCTGTGAGATCCGGGGGAACATCGATGCCCGTCCCATGCTCGTTAATCTTATCGGACAAATTCGGTCACTTTCAGCAGCTGTCCTGGAAGACCGGGAGATGGACAATGACATCGAACGCATTGCCACTGCTATCGCCGAATCAGACCTTTTTGAGGCAAAACACGATAACCCCTAAGTGTCATGAGATGAAACAGACTCTTGGTTTCGAGCCATGATGAAGGATTTCAGGCAGGCCCTTGTCACCGGCGTTGAGCGCCTCTCGGCCTGGTCGGATATTCTTGACCAGATCAATGTCTTTCCCATTGCCGATGGGGATACAGGACGTAACCTTGTCATAAGTTTAGCGCCGCTCCGCCGGCCTGACCGGGATACACAGTCCCTCTCCCGTGATCTTCTTCTCTCAGCACGGGGTAATTCGGGGAACATCGCCTCCTGGTTCTTCCAATATTTCATCCATGCAAGCTCAATGGATGACCTCTTCGATGCCGTCCGGCTGGGGCGTGACCACGCCTGGCAGGCTGTACACGATCCGCGCCCGGGAACTATGCTGAGCTTCTTCGATGCCCTCGCGGCGGCTCTTTCCGACGTTGATGCCTCATCCAATCACGAGGAGATCGCAGCAATCCTGATGCACTTGGAGACCGCTGTCCGGGATACGACTAGCCAGCAGCCTAAGCTGCAAAAAGCAGGGGTTGTGGATGCGGGCGCTCTGGGCATGTTCCTTTACTTTGAGGGATTCTTCCATGTCCTCACAGGCGGCCGGATACACCTCCGTGACGTGACAGAGACATTTCGGGATGGAATTCAAGTCTCGCCTTCCTACAATGAAGAACCGGAGGCTGGTTATTGCGTGGACACAGTTCTCCACAGCGTGGCAGATGCGGGAGAAGCTGCACAGGTGCTTGCCTCTTTTTGTGAATCAGTTGTCGTAACCCGGAAAGATGCCTATGTGAAAGTCCACTTCCATACCCATGACCGCGAGGATGCCCGCCGGAAGCTTGTCCATCTTGGCCAGGTAATTGACTGGGCTGAGGATGATCTGTATCAACAAACGTCTGCATTCGTCGAATCAGTTAGAGAACCCGTCATACATATCATGACCGATGCAGCCGGTTCACTAACGAGGCAGGAGGCGAAGACCTTGGGGATGAGCCTCCTGGACAGCTACATCATCATCGGGGAACGCTCTCTGCCAGAGACCTATTTCAGTCCTGAGGAACTCTACGTCGCCATGCGATCCGGCACACGGGTATCGACCGCCCAGTCCTCCGTCTTTGAGCGACATCAAATCTACGCAAGTGTTATGAGTCGTCACAAGAGTGTACTGTATTTGTGCGTCGGTTCAGCCTTCACCGGGAACTACCGCGTCGTCATGGATTGGAAGAGGGAGCATGATCCGGAAGACCACCTCAAGGTCATAGACACCGGCACGGCATCGGGACGTCTCGGGGTCATCGCCCTTGCTGTAGCCGATTATGCCTTCAAGGCCGAAGACTCCGAAAAAGTCATGGAGTTCTCCAGACAGGCTATATCACGCTCAGAAGAATATATTTTTCTTGACTGCCTTGAATATGTGGCTGCCGGAGGTCGGCTCTCGACAACAGGCGCTTTATTCGGCGATATGCTCCGTATGAAACCTATTGTAAGCCCCATGGCCGAAGGCGCCCGCAGGGTTGGCGTTGTGCGTAATCGGAAAGATCAGTTGCATTTTGCCCTGGAAGCCCTGGGAAGAGCCCTGCAGCCGCGGGACAAGGGCCTCATCATGCTGGAATATTCGGACAACCTTTCCTGGGTAGAAGAGGTCGGAAGTAAGGTGACGATGCGCTATCCGAAAGCACAGATTATTGTACATCCTCTGTCTCTGACTTCAGGCTCTCACATGGGACCGGGTACGTGGGCAGTAGCTTTTCTTCCCGACATCCAAATGTCATGACCACCCTTCCCCTCTCACGATACCCCCGGTTTCTAACTTTGATCGCGATGTTTTTCATGGTCCTCTTCGTGATCGCTTCCGGTATTATGCGGCATGGAATCAAAGGAATGTCCTTAATCTTAATCAAGGAAATATCGAATATCTTCATTCGGAAGGTTCCCTTCCCTTGACAAATTACTCACCTTATCTTTATACTTACAGAAAGCTTCTGCTTCATATTATTATGAAAAATCTAATAATTATATTGATGGCTTGTTCCATCTTATTCGCAACAGATGCAAGCGGGAATACGGGCAGTAGAGAAGAATTTGTACATGAACCCATATTTGGCTCGAAAATCTATTTTTACGAATCGAGCAAACAACATACCCAGAGTGTCGTACTGATACACGGAATTGGGGATGAAGGCGCCAGAATATGGATGAACCTTATACCGGAGCTTGAAAAACAATTTCATGTAGTTGCCTTCGACCTCCCAGGACTAGCCCGTTCAAGCGAGGGGAACCAACGCTATTCTCCCGCAAACTTCTCTGCCCTCGTCAACTGGATCGTTAAGAAATACACGAAGGGACCAGTAATTGTCATAGGGCATTCCCTAGGCGGAGCAATTTCACTTTATTATGCGGGTACATATCCTGATAATCTGGAACGTCTTATTGTCGTGGATGCAGCTGGTATATTGTACCGCGCTGCATTCATCAAAAGCTTCATCAATGTAAAACCAAATAAATTTCTTGATATAATCGATACTCCGGCATCAATCGTTAATAATTTCATAATATCAGGCCTCGATAAAATGGACAAAGACCTGACGCCCGAGAAAATAGACGAATCGTTGCAATCTAAATTTCTCACTAAAATACTGTACAGAGGAGATCCTGCAAGAATTGCCAGTATGATCCTGCTCCATACCGATTTCAGCAAGATCATCAATAAAATAGATGTGCCTGTGCTTGTAGTGTGGGGAGAGAGTGACCCTGTGACACCGTTACGCACAGGGAGATCGCTGGAATGGATGATCTCCGAATCAGATTTGAGGATCATGCCGGAGCTTGGACATTGCCCTATGTATGAACGTCCAGATGACTTCAACAAGATAATTATGGACTGGCTTTTGGTTCCGGTAAAGAGAAAAGAAATCAAAGAACCTTTATTCACTAGCGACAAAGTATATATATGCGAAGGAAGAGATTGCGTGATATCCGGCGGTTATGATCGTATAGAAGTAAGAAACAGCAACTCTACAAAGATTGTAAATGTAACTGCAAAGCACATATACATAGAAAGGTCTATAGCATCAATTGAAAGCAGTTATATAAAATCAAAAGACATTGGAGTGAAGGCAATCGATTCCGTCGTGAATTTGAGCGGATGCAGCGTTGAGTCAGATATCGCCATACTTACATCAAGAAGCAGTGTTGATCTTGCCGGAGTGAAACTTATTGGCAAGACTGCAGCCATCAAGGAAGCTGCATTGAAAACCGATGACAAATCCACTATTATTTTCTCAATCAGCAAAATTAAAAGTCCATTCAACGATGGCTACAGGCACGGGATAAATTCGGTAACCGGTAAAAATCCGAATTATTAGTTCTTATAGTAACTAATGATAGCGGATCGTATGTAATCTTTTGTCCGGGACATTGGTACACATGGCGTTGATCATCCCGGTTGACTTACCTTAATGAATGGTCTCTGACTGATTATCTCCTTTTCAACAAAGTGAGGCGTCTTGCCACCGCCATCTGTTTTCTCTTGATATAGAAATGCTTCCTTTATCACCAATGCACTCATTGGAATGTAGAAAGGAATATAATACTCATTGGCCTTATAATCGCAGGATCTTTTTTTGCTTCATCATCAAGAATCGGTTGCTTAGAATAAAATCCCTTAAGTGTCTTATTATCTGATGCTTTTAGTTCTGCAAAATAATCTACTTTGTCAACGTGATACATTAGTAAATATATGCTATCCCCACTGACAACGCCCCTTACAGGATAATCACCAACCACTCCAGTGATATCCTTTCCTTCTTGTTTGAATGTTGCGGCACCCCATTCGGGAGAAGTCCACATTCCTGAAATATTTATTTCAGGTCTATCGTTCTTCGAATCCAGCCATTTTGTGCCTTCAACCATGGGCAATCCCACTTGGCAAGACACAAGGAAGAGACCAAAGAATACAGCGAGTATTCATATAATGATTCAACATCGGCAAAAAATCAAAACCCTCCAAGTGGATATTGAACCTCCTTGGAGGCATCGTATTGGCAACTTCCGGTAATACGTTTTCATATGGTACTCCAGCTGATATAGTTTACGCTATTCTGTCACGTTAATTACTTAATTACTCTCCTATGCCCATAACTTTTGTAGAGCTAATTTTATCATGTAGAATGAAACTACACAAGCGATAGATAATTTGAATAAACCCTGACGTTCCATAAAAAACTTTTTAATCCTGAATTCGAAATGCAAATTTACGTTTATGTAAAAACCCGTTCATTCATATTGTGTTAAATGATCTCTACTAATCAAGCTTCTTTTTACCTTATTTTGGATTGTTACAGTTTTTCGCCCCGACGTGATAGGTTACGCTACTTTCAGAAAGCCTTATTCCCCTATAAAACATTACTTGTCATTTTCTCACTTACTTTTCTCAATCATGGATATGATATTCCTTTTATGATTATAGAATATCAACAGGGATGTTGCCGCGACACCGGAAACAGCAATAACCTCATGACTGTATGTGTAAACGATTCCTGTGGCAATTGCGATGATCATGAAAAAGGAAGCTATGAAGGGAATCCGGCAAATGCGGAACACAATTACCCAAATAATGCAAGAGATTATGGACGAGACGGGAGACATAGCCGCGGTAAAGCCGATATAGCTGGCCACACCTTTCCCTCCTTGGAACCCATGAAAGCAGGGATAGCTGTTGCCAACAGCCAGGGCTAATCCGACCCAGGGCACGAGTGGCTTATCAAGTAAATAGAGAGCGGCGGCGCCAATCGCGAGAGCCCTGCCTAAGTCAAGTAAAAGTACGACGCCGGCCCAGAATATACCGGCCTGTCGATAGACATTCGTAACTCCGGCATTCCCGCTAAAGTGATATCTTGGATCATCCTTTCCCAATATCCTGAAGAGCAGGATGGAAAAATTAACTGAACCTGCGAAATAGGCTAATGCGAGCAGAAGCGCCACTATCATTGCAAAATTTCTTTCTGTGGTCGATATGAAATAGTGGTAGGGACGAAAAGTATTTCCTGTGAGCTTTAAACTGAAATCCCCTCACCCATTCTCCACGGTTTAATTTCCTTTAAACCTCTCCAGATCATGAAAGCGATTCATCATTTCCAATCGATGGACAAATCTTCGATACTGCACTTCCCAGCTGACCTTGTGGGTCTGCCTTTCTATGAACAGTTTCAGGACAGGTTTCACACCATATACATCCATAAGGACGTCAATATCTTGCCCTGTTTACATGGAAAGACCGCTGGTTTCCACCAGCCCAAAGCGGTTTGCCGGTGATACCAGAAGGCATACTCTAACTGATCAGATTCCAGATGCCTGGTTTTCACAATTGCCCAGAAGCCGCTATACCTCTCATAGCGATCGTGATTCGTGACTAGGCCCTCACCGATCAAATATTCTCTGAGTTTGGTTTTCGGATAGGGCGTCAATATCTGGCAGTAAGATGCATCCGCTTCCAACTCACTGAGAAACTCATAGTTTCGCCTGATAGCCCTTTTCCATTGCCCTGAAATTATGACTCGATGCATTTTCAATCCCCGGGAAAACGCCCCGGAATCCGGCATTGATATAAGGACAATTTTCATAAATCCGTTTTTCTTTCCATGAGCCCTCGAACCTCCGCCATAAGAGCGGATATGGAAAAGTCATCGCTTTCATAATCCGGTTCAAGGTTTCCGGCCAGTTCCATCTCTATTGCATTTTCGGTACAGGTATCAAATAAAAACTTACCAGGAGGAAAGAGTTTATGGGTGTTCCGTATCAGTACCACTTTAATTGGTGCATGGCAGAGCCTCGCAATCTTGAATGCACCTTTATCAAATTGACCTATCCGGCCATTGCGGGAACGCGTCCCCTCGGGAAAAATAAATAGATTCCCCCCTGATGACAGATAATCTTTCATGTTTTTTATATGGTCAATCATATCTTCCGCAAACAGCCCTTCTGTCAAGGAAGTGATATAGCCGGATGTCTTCAAAATCCAGCCAAAAACGGGAAGTCTGAAGTAATCGCTTTTGACGATGGTCTTTTGTTTTTCAAACAGAGACACGAAGAGAATGGGATCAAGGAAGGAAAGATGGTTGGCAATGATAATGGAGGAGCGAATACCGGAGACCTCTTCCGATATGTGCCATTTCACTCTGGGAACGATGGTTCGTAAAAGAGAGAAAAAAAGCCGGGGGAGCCGATGATTCAGTTTTTGAAAGGCCTCTTCGCGTCCGGACGAAAAGAAAAAGGCATACAGGTAAAAGGGAGAAAAGAACAAGAGGTATCCTATAATATAGTATGTCCAAAGGGCGACCGTGACGGTGAAATCCTTAACCGGTTTTAACAATGCAGGAAACATGGCTCACACTTTAGCGATAGTCATGGCGAGACCCGAAAGGGTTTTTTGCCAAGATGAATTTCTTAAAATAAAGCTCTCAAGGCATTTTTTTTATAACTAGACTGGTGTTCACACCGCCGAATGCAAAATTCTGAATGGTTGCGATCCGGACAGAATATTCACGGAGCTTCACGATGTGATTGATCATGGCGCACCTTTCGTCGATCTCATTCAGGTTCAGAGTCGGTGCTATAAATCCTTCCTCCATCAGATATACCGCAATGATGGTTTCACTAGCGCCGCACGAACCCATGGTGTGCCCCATATACCCTTTCAACCCGACAACGAGGGGCAGATTCCCGTAGACGTCGTATATAGCCTGTGATTCAATCACATCGCCCATTTTGGTTCCCGTCGCGTGGGCACTGATGAGATCCACCTCATCCGCATTGATTTTTGCAGCTTTCAGACCTATCCGGATGGTTTCTCTGATGCCGCGCAGATTCGGCAGGATCAGGTCTCCGCCGTTGTTGTTGCAGGCGAATCCTATGACCTCGGCGAGTATCGGGGCGCCCCTCTTCCTTGCATACTCATATTCCTCCAGCAGGACGGCCCCTGCTCCCTCTCCCACGACCAGTCCATCCCTCTTCACATCAAAGGGACGGGGTGTAAGATGGGGTGTATCATTGAAAGCCGTCGAACACGCGAGCAGATTATCGAACACGGCGACGGTGGTCGTATCGTATTCGTCAGCCCCGCCGCAGAGCATGGCGTCCTGCATNCCNTACTTGATCGCTTCATAACCGTAGCCTATGGATTGGCTGCTCGTCGTGCACGCCGTGGANGATGAAATGACGCGGCCTGTAATNCCGAACATTTTGGTAATATTGACGGCCGTGGTGTGGACCATGGATTTCAGATAATCGACAGCGCCTATGGTNGAAAANTCGGTTCGTGATGCACCGAAAAAAGTCCTGTAGATATCCCGCTGAACGGTAGGGCTTCCGTGGGTCGAACCAAAGGCAACCCCCAATCTGCCGGATGTGATAAAGGCCTGATCCAGGCCGGCGTTTTCAAGCACTTCCTTTGCCACCTGGCAGGCGTAATAGGCAACAGGACCCATGGTTTTCCGGTGTTGACGCTTGAAATCATAGACGATGGGGTAGTCAACGGTTCCAAAAACCTTGGAGTGAATGTACTGAGATAGCAGGCCGTCCTCCCGCAATGCCTTTACCCCGGAAATTCCGTGAACGAGATTGTGAAGAATTTCCTCTTTGGTGCGGCCAATGGGGGTTATTGATGAACACGCTGTAATGACGACCCTTCTTTCCATAAGGCTCCCGTTTATGTGCAGCTGGCCTCACCGCCTGGCAGCAACGGGCCTGGCCTGGCCA
>PDVH01000166.1_pt1 | contig 17091 bp, 13 predicted proteins | sample 1369781 | NCBI WGS metagenome assembly PDVH01 (sample SAMN07795378, study PRJNA414565) | Alkali sediment metagenome, whole genome shotgun sequencing project. | isolation source: glacial lake sediment | place: Bosnia and Herzegovina: Donje Bare Lake | collected 2016-06
ATTTTTCGGGGGAAAGGTTTTAAAAAATCTGTTCTGGATCAATGAGTGGAATTCTTCAGATTTACCGTCGTCAATAAATGCCGACGCACCATTATCCATCCGATCCAATTGGAATTCTGGATGTTCATCTAAAAACTTTTCCACCACATCCTCATTCTCCTCATGGAAGACCGTGCAGGTGCTGTAAATGAAGACACCCCCCTCTTTCACATAAACCGAAAGATTTCTCAATATCGAAGACTGAAGCTCACTTAGTCTCTTGATCTCCTTCTCTCCTCTTCTCCACTTCAAATCCGGGTTCCTGCGAAGCGTCCCAAACCCTGAACAGGGGACATCCGCCAGGATTCGATCGAATTTTATTCCTTGAGGAACAGGAAGAATTTTAGTGGCATCTCCCTTGATCGTCTGGACCACCTTGATCCCCAATCTTTGACACATCTCTTCAATGAAATCTATTTTCCCCTTGCTGAGATCCAGGGCATAAATTTCTCCTCGGTTCTCCATTTTTTGAGCGATATGAGTGGTTTTACCACCCGGGGCAGCACAGGCATCTAAGATGCGTTCCTCTGGTTTCGGGTCTAAAATGGAGGTGACCAATTGAGAGGCTTCATCCTGAATGATATAAAGACCTTCTTTAATGAATGGAAGTTCTGAAGTGGGCGGAGGATCTTTCAGCACTATCCCCTCTTCTGAATAGATGGTCGGAAATGGACTGAGCTCCTTCTGCTTCAACTTTTCGATGAGATCTTTTCGATCCGTCTTTAAGGTGTTGGTTCGAAGCGTCAGAGGAGAGATTTGATTGTTGAACGTGCAGATCTTGAGGGTTTCTTCAGCACCCATCTCCTTTACCCATCTCTCAACTAACCAGAGGGGATGGGATTGGATAACAGAGAGTCGGAGCGCTGGTTCTCCAGCAATATCTGGATAACGGATTTCATCTTTCTGCCGGATGGCGGAACGAAGCACGGCATTAACAAAACCTGCTCCTCCTTTTCCTCGGATCCGCTTCGCCAATTCGACCGACTCGTTCACGGCTGCTGAAGATGGAGTTCTCGATAGAAAAAGGATTTGATAGAGCCCGAGGCGGAGGATATTGAGAGTTTCTACCTCGATTTTCTCAAAAGGGATTTCCGAAAATTGGCGGATCACCCAATCGAGTTTTCCTTTCCAACGGAGTACCCCATAAGTCAATTCTGTGAGGAAAGCTCGATCGAGTGAAGTGAGATGCCGGTAGCGTTTGAATGAATCGGTGAGCAGACGATCGGGATGAAGATCAGCCTCTTCAACCCGATTCAGGATATCGAGGCAGATCGCCCTTGGAGTTTTTTTTCTCAAAACCTTCCTGTCCTCGCCATTTCCTCAAGTCTGGCGATACGTTCTTCAATCGGTGGGTGGGTGCTGAAGAGAGAAAGGACTCCTCCCCCCCTTAATGGATTGACAATGAACATATGGGCAGTGGAGGGATTGGCCTCCATGGGAATCCTTTGGGCAGCTATCTCTAATTTTCCCAGAGCCTTTCCTAAAGAGAGAGGATGGGAGAGATGGGCTCCGCCCTCAGGATGGGAGAGATGGGCTCCGCCCTCATCGGCCAAATATTCCCTGGAGCGAGAAATCGCCATTTGAATCAGCATGGCTGCAATGGAAGCAACCATCGTAAAGAGGAGAACGAAAAGGAAATTACCACCTCCGCCTCCTTCATCATCATCAGACCGTCCTCCACCGAAGATGGCTCCCCAGCGTGCCATCGAAGAAAGCATGCTGATCGCACCAGCAATGGTGGCGGCAATCGTACTGATGAGGATATCCCGGTGTTGAATATGGGAGAGTTCATGACCGATGACCCCCATCAGTTCTTCTTTCGATAAAATTCTCAGAATTCCCGATGTCACGGCAACGGCTGCATGTTCTGGATTTCTTCCTGTTGCGAAAGCATTGGGGGTATCGTTCTCAATGATATAGACCTTTGGCATGGGAAGGCTGGCCTTGTTCACCAGCTCTCCCACCATCTGATAGAGTTCAGGGACCTCACCTTGTGTGACTTGTCGTGCCCCATACATGCGAAGGACAATTTTATCGCTGAACCAGTAGGCGAAGAAATTCATCAGGGCTGCAAAAATAAAAGCATAGATTGCTCCGCTTCTTCCTCCGATGGCAGTTCCCACCAGGATAAAAATACCTGTCAACACCAACATCAAAAGGAATGTCTTAAATTGATTCATGGATAGCCTGCCCTCCTTTTTCGACGGTAAATATAATCATAAGCCCTTGTTTTGTCAAATGGTAACGGGGCGTTGGGGCTCGAGGAAGTCTAAAATGGCGTCTCTCACTTTCTGAATATCCACTTTGGTATTGATGCACGGGCCATTCGGCCTTTCGTTAAGAATTCCGATGACAGGGATCGGGTAACTATCCTGAATCCCACTGGTCAGATCGAGTTCACAGGCGACAGCCACGATGGCCTCTGGCCTGTTATCCACGATAATTCTTCTTGCCAACGTTCCTCCGGTCGCCACAGCGATCTTCACCTGATATTGATCGGAGAGCTCATTCAAATCTTTTATTTCACACTTCCCACAACCTTTGCAGTTTTTCACATTCCCTGTGATCTTGATCTCACAGTCAAAATCCTGGATGCAGTGGGGGAGGAGAATCAACAATCGATTAGGCCGGATCCGGTGATGGTTGGACCGAACAAGATGGTTATTCAATTCAATAAAAGATTGCTGAACCTTTTCTTTCGATACCCCCACCAATCGTCCCATTAAGATCATAAAGGGGAAAAGCACCTTGGCCACGATTCCTCTCAGTTTATGAGAGAGGAAGATATCTTTCCCTCTGAAGATGGTAAAGACAAGGAGAAGCCCGCCTGAAAGCATGAGGAACACTAAAACCGCGAGGACGATGGTGAAGAAGAGAGGAAGGAAGGGATGGATGTTCTTCAACCCCACCATCGGGACATACCAGAGCAGAAAGATGAGAAAGAAGAGGATCAAGCACGTAAAAACCAGAAGGCCGATGAAAATTCTCTTCCTGGGTTTAATGTCCAATGTCACCTCAATCAGTTCGGAGTTGTTAGTTCGTAGTTAGGAGTATCTTAAATATTTTTTACTCCGAACTCTGAACTAAATTAATGAAAGACTGTCCCAACAGAGACGGGATGTCCCGAAAGAAAATCCCGGATGGTCATTCTCTTTCTCCCCTCCAATTGAACCTCTTTGATGCGGTAGGAATCCTTTCCTGTTTCTACTTCTATAAAATCTGATCCCACCCACACCACGGCTCCTGTCTTTCCGGTGGGCGTCCTTTCTTTTATTTCTCCTTTATAAATTTTTAGCAACTGGTCACCCCATTGGGTAAAGGCTCCAGGCCATGGGTTGAAGCCGCGGACTTGACGATCAATCTCTTTCGCTTCTTTCTTCCAAATAATATGGCCATCCTCTTTTTTAAGAGGAGGGGCATAGGTTGCTTTCGAATGATCCTGTGGGAGTGGACGAATATTTCCTGACTTCATCTTCTCCAGAGTCTCTCGCAGCAATCGAGCCCCGAAGGAGGCCAACCGATCATGGAGCGACTCACACGTTTCCTCATCTCCAATTGGAATCTCAGCCTGTAAAAGGATGTCTCCTGTATCCATGCCTTCGTCCATGACCATGGTCGTCACTCCTGTCACTTTCTCTCCCTTCAGGATCGCCCAGGCAATGGGAGCGGCCCCCCGATATTTTGGAAGTAAGGAGGCATGGACATTGACGGCTCCATATTTTGGAATTTTTAAAATGGATTTCGGCAAAATCTGACCATAGGCGATCACGACGATGAGGTCCGGTTGAAGAATTTTTAACGCTTCCTGAAACGCCTCCTCTTTCGCCTTCTCTGGCTGGAAAGGTTTGAGGCCATGCTGAAGCGCGAGCTCCTTTACAGGAGAAAATAAAACTTTTCTCCCTCTTCCCTTTTCCCTGTCTGGCTGAGTGACCACCGCAATCACTTCATCGGGTCCCTCAAAAAGGGTTCTCAGGGTCGGAAGGGCAAAAGATGGAGTCCCAAAGAAAACGATCCGCCAAGGCGGTGCCTTCAAGGTTTTTCTTCCTTACGCTTTTCTTTCTTTAACTTATTCCGATAAATTTCTCTTTTCAGCCGACTCACTCTGTCCAAGATCAGTACGCCGTTAATGTGATCAATTTCGTGTTGGAGCGCAATGGCCAAAATTCCATCACCCTTGATCTCTATTTCCATCCCTCCGGGAGACAAGCCCCTGACACAGACCTTTTCCTTCCTTTTCACCTTTTCCAGGCAATCGGGTACGCTCAAACACCCTTCCTCGTGGTCGATCTCGCCTTCTTCAGAGATGATCTCAGGGTTGATCAGCGCAAAGAAGCTGTATTGGGGATCCATTGGGCTGACATCGAGAACGATCACTCTTCGAGAATCTCCGATCTGACAGGCGGCCAAACCAATTCCCCCTGCCTGAACCATGGTTTCTCTCATATCACGAATCAAATTTTTCACTTCCTCATCGATCTGGCTCACTTCCTTAGACCGTTTTCTCAAAATGGGATGTGGATATTTGAGAATTTCCAGAACCGCCATCTCTCTATCTCCGATACTTTTTCTTTCTATAGAATAACATAAAAAGAGAGAAAATGGCCAATAGGACACCGATCGCCTGGGAGGTGGAAAGAAAATCTCCAAATAGGAATCCCCTTGGATCACCTCTTAGAATTTCAATGAAAAAACGAGTGATCGCATAGAGGAAGAGAAAAAGCCAGAAGATTTGACCATCGAAAGTTTTTCTCTTCTCCATCCAATTTAAAAAGAAAAAGATGGCTAAGCCATTGGCCGCATCGTAGAGTTGGGTGGGATGAAGTGGAACATTCAAACGGGCCAGTGATTCGGGATTTGTAAAAACGATTGCCCACGGCAGGGAGGTCTCTTTCCCATAACAGCATCCAGCCAAAAAGCAGCCTATCCTGCCAAAAGAGAGGCCCAAGGCAATCAGAGGAGAAATCAGGTCAGCTAATTTCCAGATGGGCAATCTGTGCCACCTCATATACCCAAGAGCAACAACGACCGCAAGGATGAGTCCTCCATAAAAGACCAATCCTCCTTCCCATATTTTAAATATCTGCATGGGATGTTGGCGATAATCATCGAAATTGATCAAGACAAACAGGATTCTTGCTCCGAGGAAGGCTGACAAGATCGTGTAGAAGAAGAGATCGACAATGTTCCCGAAAGGAATTCCTTCTCTTCTAGCCCTCAGGGTGGCAAGAACCAATCCAACAATAAAACCGAGGGCGATGAAGAACCCGTAAGCGTAAATCGTGAAGCTGCCGAGTTGAAACAGGATGGGATACATATTTCGGAGTTCAGAGTTAGGAGTTATGAATTATGAGTTAAGAGTTATCAATTATGAATTGACATCAAAGTTTCATAAAAATACTGCCAAAGGCAGGTGAGCGTCTTGGAAAAATTTTATAGCGGCACCTTTGGCCACTTCGCCGCGCCGTTCCCAGATATTTTACAAAGGCCACCTCCACTAAAATCGCATGCTTCTCATAATATATAGAAAACAACCGCTTGATAAAATTTTGGAAGCACACCCAGCTTCCGATTTAATGCAGCGTTAAGGTTTACAATAATTCTTTCATAATTCAGGAAAAACCTTTCAACTTCTTTTTGTCTCGAATCAACAATTCTAAGGCCAGCATACCGATACCGACACAGATGGCTGAATCTGCGATGTTGAAAGTAGGCCAAGGATTGAAGATGCGCCAAGGAAGAAAGGAAAGGTAAAATTGGAGAAAGTCGACGACTTCCCCATATTGGAGGCGGTCGATGAGGTTTCCAATGGCACCACCCAAAATCAGAGAAAATGGGAGAGCAAGGAATTTCTCATTCTCCTTGATTTTAATGAGGAGGAAGAAAACGCATCCAATCGCGATCAGCGAAACAATGACAAAGAGTACGGAACCGAGTCCACCTCTCTCTCCCCCGAAGATTCCAAAAGCTCCGCCTGTATTTCTCACATGGGTGAGATTGAAGAACCCCTGGATGACCTCAACCCTATGATAGAGAGCCAACTTCTGGACGATCACATATTTCGTCCACTGATCCAGTAAGAGAATCCCGAAACAGAAAATCAAAAGGACCCAATATTTACGTTTCATCTCTATCCTAACCCGGCATAGCCGGAACCAAACAGGCTACACAATCACAAATTTCAAATATCAAATTCCAAATGACCAAAATGTCTTACCTGTCAATTTGAATTTTGGTCATTGCAATTTGTTTGTTATTTGGTGCTTGGGATTTGGTGCTCAACCCTGGATCGCCTCCACACACCTCTGGCAGATGGTTTGATGATCCGGATGGTGGCCCACACTCACATCAAAGTTCCAACATCGTTCGCACTTTTTCCCTTCTGCCCGGAGTACCTCTGCCCTCACCTCTTTTTCATCCTTACCTTGATGAAGTGTGACCGAGGAGACAATAAAGATTGACTTCAGATCCTTCTCATAGGATTGAAGGAACGAAAAGATCTTTTCAGGAAGATGGAGATGAACCTGCGCATCCAATGAAAGTCCGATCTTCTTCTCCTTCCGAGCCTCTTCCAAGGCTTTGGTCACGACTGCCCGAATTTCCCAGATCCGTTCCCATCGCTCGTTCAGGGCATCGTCCAAAAATTCATTGACGACTTCCGGAAACGATGCAAGATGGACACTCTCTGCCTTTCCCGACTCTTGAGGGATGTATTTCCAAACCTCTTCCGTTGTGAAAGAAAGAATAGGAGCCATGAGGCAGGTCAGGGTCTTCAAAATCTGATCAAGGGCGGTCTGGGCCGATTTTCGGCCTTGGGAATGGGATGAAAATGTATAAAGCCGATCTTTCAAAATATCAAAATAGAGAGCGCTCATCTCCACCGCACAAAAATTCTGAATACTATGGTAAACAATGTGGAACTCAAAATGCTCATAGGCCTCGCGAACCCTGGAGATGAGTTTTTGAAGCTGATGGAGAGCCCACCGGTCCATTTCATAAAGCTCAGGATAGGAAACCCGGTCTTTCTCAGGGTTGAAATCATAGAGATTTCCTAAAAGAAAACGATAGGTATTTCGGATCCGAAAGTAACTGTCGGCCAATCGTTTCAGGATCTCTTTGGAGATCTTAATGTCATCTTTGTAATCCTCTGCAGAGACCCAGAGCCTCAGGACATCTGCTCCCAATTGATTGATGACTTCTTCGGGTGCGATCACATTCCCCGCGGACTTGGACATCTTTTTTCCCTCTCCATCTACGACAAACCCATGGGTGAGGACGGAAAGATAAGGGGCACGGTTCCTTGTTCCGACAGAAGTGAGGAGGGAACTGTGGAACCATCCCCGGTGTTGATCGCTTCCCTCCAGATAAAGACTGGCTGGAAACTCAAGATACTTTCGTTTCTCCAGAACAGCGGCATAGGAAACCCCTGAGTCAAACCAGACATCCAGAATGTCCATCTCCTTGGTAAAATCCTTCCCCCCACATTGAGCACATTGGGTCCCTTTGGGCAAAAGGCGATGGGCCTTCTCTTCAAACCAGATGTCTGCTCCCTTCTCCTCAAAAAGACGAACGACATAATCAATGGTCTCCTGATTGACCAGAGGTTGTTTGCAGGCGGAGCAGTAAAAGACCGTAATGGGAATCCCCCAAGCCCTCTGTCTGGAGACACACCAATCGGGTCGGTTCTCAATCATTCCATAGATCCGATCTCTTCCCCAGGGAGGAATCCAGGTCACTTCATTGATTGATTTCAGTGCATTCTGTCTCAATCCTTTTTTATCCATGGAGATGAACCATTGCTCTGTTGCCCGAAAGATGATCGGGTCGTTGGTTCGCCAACAATGAGGATAGGAGTGCACCATCATCTCTTCTTTGAGGAGCGCCCCGACTTCGGCAAGTTTTTTATTCACTGCCTCATTGGCATCAAAAACGAACTGTCCTGCAAAGAAAAGGACATCCTTCATAAATCGGCCGTCGTCATCCACCGGGCTGTAAATATCCAAACCATATTTCACCCCACTTTCGTAGTCCTCTTGACCATGGCCGGGCGCTGTGTGAACACATCCTGTTCCGGCGTCGAGGGTCACATAGGAGGCGAGGATGATGAGCGAATCCCGGTCGAGGAAGGGATGCCGGCATTTGAACCCCTCTAATTTCTTCCCTGGAAATTTTTCCAATACTTCATATTTCTTAATTCTGAATTTCTCCATCACGTTTTCCAAGAGGCCCTCTGCTAAAATATAAACCTCCCCACCTACGTCCACTGCCACATAAGTGAAATCTGGATGGAGCGCAATGGCTAAATTGGCTGGGATCGTCCAGGGAGTGGTGGTCCAGATGATGACGGAGACAGGTTTTCCCTGAAGGCTCGGGAACTCCTTCCCGATTTCAGAGACCATCTTGAATTTCACATAGATGGAGGAAGAATGGTGGTCCTCATATTTTACCTCTGCCTCGGCTAACGCGGTCTTGCAAGTGGGGCACCAGTGAACCGGTTTCTTTCCTTTATAAACCGAACCGTTCAGAAGAAACTTTCCGAATTCCCTGACAATCGTTGCCTGGTATTCAAAATTCATGGTCAGATAGGGATCCTCCCACTCTCCAAAGACGCCAAGGCGTTTAAATTCCTCTCTTTGAATCCCAACAAATTTGGCGGCGTAATCCCGGCATCGCCTCCGGATTTCAACGATGGAGAGTTCTCCTTTCTTCGAACCAAGGCTCTTCTCCACCTCATGCTCAACGGGCAATCCGTGACAGTCCCATCCCGGGACATAATGGCTATCAAACCCTGCCATGAACTTCGATTTCACGATGAAATCTTTTAGGATTTTATTTAAGGCAGTCCCAATGTGAATGTTCCCATTCGCATAGGGAGGGCCATCGTGAAGAATATATTTGAGCCTTCCTTTTGCTTGTTGACTTAACTGGCGATAAATACCCTTCCCCTCCCATGCTTTGAGGAGATCTGGTTCCCTCTTCGCCAAATTGGCCTTCATGGGGAAGTCGGTTTTGGGGAGATTCAATGTGGACCGGTAATCCATTGCCCTTCCTTCCTATAAAGGTTCATCCTTAATGAATGAATTCTTTTCATTGAACAAAAATTGAAAATCCTTTATTTTTAGAGGTATCTAAATAACATAAAAACAGGAACTTAGCAATCTTTTAATGATTGGGAGGCTCAGATGAAGAGAAAGGAAAAGAGGGGAAAACTTGCCCCTCGATGGTCAAAAATAAGAGACTCTAAGAAAGAGTGGAGATCCATTTTAGAAGGAGTCCCCAAAGACTCCCCTTCCCTCTCACAGGCCTATCAATTGACTCAAAGGGCCTCCCAGGTAGGATTCGATTGGCCAAGTATCGAGGGAGTTTTGAAAAAACTGGATGAAGAAATGGGAGAGTTTAGAGAAGCCCTTTCTCTACGAAATAGAAGAAGGATTCGTGAAGAAATGGGGGATCTCCTGTTTGTATTGGCAAATGTTTCTCGGCTTCTCCAAATCAATCCGGAGGAGGCATTGAGAAAAACCTTGGAGAAATTCGTATCTCGATTTCATTATATTGAGACATCTCTCCGTAAGGAGGGCAAAACCCTTCAACAGTCTAACCTCATTGAAATGGACCGATTATGGGAGGAATCGAAAAAGAAGAAGGGATCTAAATAAGAAATTCAGCGACATTAATATTATATTCATTCGGATCAAGGGTCTTCACAATGCTCCTCTTGAAATCTTTCGTCCCCTCATCCATCTCCCTCAGGTCCACTATCTCCCCTTTCCGATAATCTCCATCGCTATAATAAAGGAGGCAGACCTTGGGCCGATCGATCAGTTCTGAATCCTCCTGGATCTGGGAGACAATCCCCATCTCATTGGTATTTAATAAAACCAGTGTCCCAAGAGGAAAAATCCCGATCATATTGATGAAGACTTTGACAATGGCAGGGTCGAAGTCTTTTCCGCTCCGTTCCAGCATGAGTCCTAAAATTTTTTCGGAGACATAGGGGAACCGATTATATACCCTCGGCCTCACCAGGGCATCGTAAAAGTCGGCAATGGTGACGATCCTACCAAATAGGGTAATCTTTCTCTTACGGGTGAGCCTCGGGTATCCGGTCAAATCGTATTTCAGGTGGTGTTCAAATGCGGCATCGATCAATCGGGTTGAGAGTTCTCCCCACTCCTTCATTCTCATGACGATTTCCGCTCCCACGAGGGGATGGGCTCTCATCATTATCCATTCTTGGGATGATAATTTCCCACTTTTGTTCAGGATCTCCTTTGGAATCTTGGTTTTTCCTATATCATGGAATAGACCTGCCATGCCGAGATGGGAGAGGTGCTTTTTGGGAATCCCGATCCTTTGGCCCAAAGCGATGGCATAGATGGCTACATTCACGGAATGATTGAAAGTGTATTCATCGTAATTCTTAATATTCGCCAAACCTAACAATGTCGACTCATCCTGCATGATGGCGTTTACAGCATTCTGCATGAGACGTTTGGCTTTTCGAATATTGAGCGCTTTTTGTTGATTAATGCTCTCGATGACTTCCTTGACTAAGCTAATGGATTTGAAATAGACCTCTTTCGAAAACTTCTTCTGATCCTCGGAATCGACATAGATTTCCTCGTCTTTAAAAAACTCCAATTTACCCGCATGGATGGATTCGATGTCTCGGTATTCTAATTGCTTTTTGACATAAAGGTAATTGCTCTCGTTATTCTCCTCCAGCCCTGAGAGGAGATAGATGAAATCTTTGAGATGCTCTGCCCCCACCTCTGCCGAAAACTCCACCTCCCCGATCCATCGCTTTTTCATCTCCTGCCAGAAAGCTTTAAAGATGGGATACATGTCAGCTTTGACGATGATCCGAATATTGTTGAAAAAGAAATTATCCCGAACGATTTTTAAGAAGAGATGGCCTTCCGATTGGATGATGCCATTGATCACCTGAAGACATTCTTTGGTGAGACGATCGATGATGACGTTCTTCCGATCATAGATCGTCGTTCCTTTAAGCAATCGGTAGAATTTTCCAACAAATTCTGTCCCCAGTTTCGTAGGCAGATGTTCATGATCAAGGTGGGATTTTTCTTCTGGCATCAGAACAGTGACTCCTTAGGGGGATGAGCTCTTCAACGCTTGTGCGCAGGCATCCCGGATAGATTCTTCCTTTGAATTTTTCCCTTCCTCCAAGATGGCTTTAGCCTCTGACGTTCCGATCATCGCTAGGGCGTTGGCTGCTCCAGTACGAATTTCATCTGTCTTCCCTCGACCGAACCAACTCTTTCGCTCCAACAGTTGCTGCAGCACCGGGATCGCTTCATTGGAACCCACCATCCCGATTGCATTGAAGAAGGCTTTTATTTCAGCCGGCTCTCTTTTATAAAAATCCTTGGATTGCACCACCTCTAATAGAGGAATCAGACCAGTCTTTTTACCTACCTTCCCTAAATTAATGGCCGCCATACAACGGATTCGAACATCATTGTCCGTGAGAGCCCTGACCAGTAATCCAATGGCCTTGGGACCACCGATGAGTCCCAGCGCCTGTACAGCCTCTCTCCTCACCCGAATCTCCTCATGATTGAATACCTTTTGGATGTAAGGGAGAGATTGCTCTTTTCCAATCCGACCTAAGATGTAGGTGATATTTCGAACCAGATACCACCGCCGATCATCAATAAAAGGAGTGAACAGTTCGATGGCATTCTTTCCGATTTCAGAAAGGGCATCGCAGAATGCCCTTCTCGTCTTTGAATTTTTAAGCTCCCCCAACAATTTGATCAAGGGTTTGATCGAGTTTTTTTGAAGGAGTAAGAGATAGTCATTGACCTCCCCCAACCGAACTCCCTCTTCCCTCTCGAGAACCTTCCCAATCCGTTCGATCCGAACCTCCTCACCCGCCTCCATAATGATTCTTTGGATATTTTCGATCTGCCAATTCTGCAGTTCATAAGTTTTGAGGATGATATAAACTCGTTTCAGGAGATCGCTTGCTTTGGTGAACTCACCGAGGGTCAAAAAGGCGTCCAATATTCTGATCAGAATATTGACTGCATCTTGATAAGGCTCATGCTCTTTTTCCAAAGCCAGAATTTCAAAGAGGATGTCCATGATATTGAATACAAAGGTCGGGTCGACCTCCGCTTCGACATCCTTTCTCAACCCTTCCACTTCGTCTGAGGTGAGGAAATAAACGCTTCGATCGGTAAAGAATGGAAGAGGCTGCTCGGTCACCTTGGATAGGATTTCATCCAGATCGATCCCTTCCTCTGAACCTTCCTCTGCGAGTTCCACCTCCACCTGGTGGGCAAGGGGTTTAAAAACCAAATTTTTCCTGAATTGATCAACCGTCTCTGGGATGATGACGGGTGTCTCCTCCAAGAATTCATCCGTCGCCAAAAAACTGATGTGGGCGAAATCTTTTTCCCACATCAGGGTGACGATATCATCCTCTAATTGATTGATACTCTCACCTTGTTTGAGGATATCAATGATCCCTTGGACCTCCCACTCTTCCAAACCCTTTACGAACCGGATTTCTCTTAACCCATCTCTATAGAGAAGAAAGGCAAGACTCGTCTTCACATCCCTATTCTCATATAAGATCTTTCCTTTAAAGGAGAGATCATATTCTCCAATCTGAATCACGAAAGACTGATATTTATTCATGAAGAATTGGAATTTTTTAAGAAGTTGTTCTCGGAATCCTTTGAGGGTGGGGTTGTCAGGGGGATAAAATCGAAAGGCCTTAATCGCCTTAATGAAGGCACTGATTAAATCTCGGGCGATAAGGATCTCCTCATCCGTCTCCACTCCTTCGACTAATGGCATCTCACCACTGAGATCGAGAGCCTTTTTATCTGGTGAAACCTCTTCAGGCATAGGTTCCTATATCGTAACTTTTTGAGATGATTATATCTTTATGGATTTTAACATCATTTGTCAATGATTTTTTTTACCCTCTCCCCCTTGATCAATTCATCAATAGATGATATTTTACTTATTAGTTAATGATTTTAGATAATTATGAAGTCTCCTTCTCCCAATTCAACAAAAGGGTCACTTTATATTGTCTCTACTCCCATCGGGAACAGAGAGGACATCACCTTGAGGGCGCTCCGTATCTTAAAAGAAGTGGACTTAATCGCAGCAGAGGACACTCGACATACCATCCTCCTCCTCAGGCACTTTGGAATCCAAACCCCACTCACCAGTTATTTTGAGGGAAACGAATTTAAAAAAAAGGAATTTATACTCTCCAAATTGAAGCAGGGCCATCGAGTTGCCCTGGTCTCAGATGCAGGGACACCTGGAATTTCTGACCCCGGGTTCCGTCTTATCCAGACAGCCATTGAAAACCAGATCCCCATTATTCCCATCCCCGGTCCCTCTGCAGTGATCGCTGCCCTCAGCGTCTCTGGTCTTCCAACCGATGCCTTTCTTTTTAAGGGCTTCCTTCCTCACAAATCCAAAAAGAAAAGGGATTTGCTCACGCAATTGGAGGACGTTAGAGAAACCCTCATCTTTTATGAATCCCCTCACCGCCTTTCAGAAACATTGAATGACATCTTCGATATCCTCGGGGATCGAGAAATGGTTCTCACCCGAGAATTAACAAAAGTCTATGAAGAAGTTATCAGGGGAAAAGTAAGTGAGATTCAAACTCAGATTGGAGAACGGAAGTTAAAGGGCGAAATTACTTTGGTCATCTCTGGGAAAACCCGCAAGGCAAAGATTGATGGGGAGAAACGGTGATGGGGAGATGGGGTAAATCTTTTTTGTCCTCGTGTCTTCCTCTCTCCCAATCTTCGCGTCTTATTTGATCTTCTGAATGTCCTTCTCCTTTCCAATGACGACCAAGACATCGCTATCCTTTATGATAAACTCGGCTCGAGGCACCATGGTCAGTCGTTCTGGCAACATTTCCCTGATAGCAATCACTTCAATATGGTATCTGCTTCTCAGGTGAAGCTCCCCAATGGTCTTCCCAAAAAAAACTGGAAGGAGAGATTCTTCTTGAGGAGGTTAAAAAGGAAGAAATATAGTGATCACTTGACGCTCCATATTTTGACCCACCTTGCCGCAGCGAGAGCCGAGAGATTAGATATCACCCCCAAAAGACGGCGTTGATCGAATAAAAGATTCTTGAAATCGTACTGAATGCCAATGACGCCGATGGTTTCTTCAAGCGATTTCATCGGTATGAAGAAGGCCTTAATACTCGTCAGCGTTTGGGTGCCTGCGCCAGCAGGTTCACCATGGGTATAGGTCCACTCCGCAACCGCCATCTCGTTAGTCGTAAGATCCATTTCAGGGTTACTTCGAGCCCAAACCTGTAGCCTCCCGTCTTTCCCACTGAAAAGTACAAAGGACGGTGCATCAATAATCTTTGATAGATACTTGATCGCAATATGACTGATGTGATCAAGAACAGTCGTACGAAATAGTGTCAAAACATTTTTCCATTCGCTCGAATTCTGAACAAGCCCCCCGACAAATTGCTCAACCGGGGGGAGCATCAAAAATTCTTTGCTCATCTCTTCAATGAGGGTAATACGCTTGATGCGGAGCTGCAAAACGAGATTTTGACGTTTCGTTATTTTCACAAGTTGCCCGATGATAATCGAAGTAAGAAAAAAGACCACGACATTGATGATGTCATGAGGATGATACATTGTGAAACTGTATTTTGGTTCAACGAATAAAAAATCAAAGGTGAGCAAACTGATGACCGATGAGAAGACCGAAGGCCCAGTACCGAAAAGGAGGGCGCTGGCAATCGTTGCAATCAGATAGATATAAACAAGGGACATGGGATTAACAAATTTTTGAAGGAAAAAGTTCAACAAGGTGACGGCGACTACCATGAGAGCGGGAAGGAGATAGTCGTTTAGATTGAATGCAAACCGTTCAGGCTTTGGCTTTACTTCCGTTTCTCTTTTTTCAACAGATGGCGTGATGAGATGCAGTTCAAACTCACTCGGAGTGTGAAGTAGTCGGGATGCGGGTGAGCCTTTCCAGAGCCCCAAGAGCATGGAATGAAGGGGCTTGCCGATCACGATATGGTTAATATTAAACTCCCGGGCAAAGCGAAGGATCTCATTCGCCACATCCGTTCCGGTAAGCGTTACAATTTTTGCCCCCAATTCATCTGCAAGATTCAATGCCTCAGCGATATAAGCCTTATCCTTATCCGACATCTCTTTCAAGGCGGGTGTAGAAACATACACAGCATACCATTCGGCATGCGCATCTTTGGCAATGGAATACCCTTTGCGGAGAAGCTGTTTTGCATATGGGCTTGGTGCAATGCAGACCATCACTCTTTCCCCTGCTGGCCAGGGGCCAGAAATGGCCTTTGCCCTCATGTAGTTCAAAAGTTCCGTATCGATCTTGCGGGCTACATGGGTTAGCATGAGTTCACGAAGTGCCACAAGATTGCCGCGTTGGAAAAAGTTCTGCATCGCCCGTTCAGCCTGTGGAGGAATATAAACTTTCCCTTCTTTCAGCCGCTCAAAGAGCTCTTCCAGGGGGATATCAATAACCTGAACTTCATCTGCCCTGTCCAGAAAGGTGTCAGGCAATGTCTCCTGCATTCGGATTCCTGTGATCTTCTCGAGAACGTCATTCAAGCTTTCAAAATGCTGAACATTCATCGTGGTGTAAACATCAATGCCACTGTCAAGCAGCTCTTCAACATCCTGATATCGTTTTGGATGGCGGCTGCCGGGAGCATTCGTGTGTGCAAGTTCATCTACCAGAACAACCGCAGGCCGTCGTGTGAGGATGGCATCGAGGTTTAATTCTCCGAGAACAATGCCTTGATATTCCACACGCTGACGTTGAATCATTTCCAGGCCTCTAAGTAATGCCTCTGTTTCGATCCGACCATGAGTCTCCACAACACCCACCACCACATCCTCTCCGCGTTTCTTCAATACGTGGGCTTCGTTGAGCATTGCGTAGGTTTTTCCGACACCGGGCGCATACCCGAGAAATATCTTCAGTCTCCCTCTTTTTTCTTCCTCGCGTTCGACTTCCTTTAAGAGGGCATCCGGATCTGGCCTTGTCATATCTTTACGGCTATCATCCACTCCCATTTTTTAGGACCGCCTTCCCTTTTCTCGATGACTTTACGTAAGGGGTGAATGGCAAGAGGTAAGGGGTTTCCCACTAACGACTCCACCTTGCGACTCACAGTTTATTTGCTTTTCTTTGATGCCTCATCCAATGCCAGGTTCAGTTCGAGAACATTGACGCGTGGCTCCCCCAGGACGCCGAATTGCCGTCCCTCGGTGTATTTCCATACAAGACGTTTCACTTCGTCCCCGCCCATTCGGCGTTCCCGAGCAACTCGTGAAATCTGAAATTCAGCCGCTGCAGGGCTGATGTGCGGGTCAAGCCCCGATCCGGAAGACGTGATTAAGTCGACAGGGATCTCTGCATTCGGATTTTCAGTGCGCAACTGTTTTGAACGTCCTCTCACCTGCTCCCCAAAAAGCTTCTTACTTGTCGGCCCGAGATTCGTGCCGCCGGAAGCGGTCGCATCGTAACCGGACCCGGCCGCAGAAGGCCGCGAGTGGAAATAGCCTGCGCCATTAAAAGGTTGTCCGATCAAACGAGATCCGAACAGCTTTCCTTCTCTCTCAATAAGGCTTCCGTGGGCTTTTTCCTTAAAGAGTAACTCTGATAATCCAGTGATGACAAATGGGTAAACGATTCCCACGAGCACCGTGAGCACAATGGTTAATGCGATCGCCGGGTAGATATGCTTGAACAGATTCATATTGACTCCCTCCGTCACACCAGGCCAAACAGGGTAATGATGACATCGATGATCTTAATCCCTACGAAGGGGATCACGATACCGCCAAATCCGTAGATGAGCAGGTTGCGCCTGAGCACCACGGCTGCCCCCAACGGACGATATTTGATGCCGCGCAATGCCAATGGAATCAACCCAACGATGATCAGCGCATTGAAGATCACTGCTGATAGAATCGCCGACTCCGGTGTGGCTAACTGCATGATGTTCAGCGCGGAAAGCGGACCGCT
>PDVH01000167.1_pt1 | contig 17091 bp, 16 predicted proteins | sample 1369781 | NCBI WGS metagenome assembly PDVH01 (sample SAMN07795378, study PRJNA414565) | Alkali sediment metagenome, whole genome shotgun sequencing project. | isolation source: glacial lake sediment | place: Bosnia and Herzegovina: Donje Bare Lake | collected 2016-06
GCAAACTTGGCTGTAAAGATTCCGGGCATTGAGCGGATCTCGTCCATCACCTCGGGCGGCACCTCACTGTCCACGTTCAGGACCATGATTGCCTCCTCCCCCGGATTGATGCGCCCCACCTGCATGCCCGCGATGTTGATGCTGCACTTCCCGAGAATCGTCGACGCCCTGCCGATGACCCCGGGCTTGTCGAGGTGGCGTGAGACAATGACATAGCCTTCGGGGATCATGTCCATGGTATAGCCGTCAACCGCAACAATCCGGCTCCTTCCCTTAAAAAAGACCGTGCCGCTCACCGTTTCTTCTGATACGTCTGTCCTGATCCTCAGCGTGATCAGGTTCTTGAACCCCGAGGATTCCTGCGTGACCGTCTCGCTGATGGCAATCCCCCGCTCCTTTGCGATGACCTCGGCGTTGACAATATTGACCGGCTGCTGGAGAATCGGGTCAAGCAGCCCCTTGAGTGCAAGCCGGGTGATAAATTTCATGCTGCCGGAAAATGTGGCAAGTTCACCGCCGTAAATCAGTTCAACCGAGGAGAGGCGCCCGGCAGCGATCTGGATCGCAAACCTGCCCATCTTCTCGGCAAGGCCTGCAAAGGGTTCGAGCATCTCCCCCTGTTCGGGAGGGATCATCGGCGCGTTCACCACGTACTTTGCAGAGCCGCCTTTCATCACTTCGATACACTGCCTGGCAACCGACACCGCCACATTCTGCTGTGCTTCCACCGTGCTTGCTCCAAGGTGCGGGGTCACGATCACCTGGTCAAGGGTGAGCAGGGGGGACTCGGTGGGGGGTTCGGTCTCGAACACATCGAGCGCCGCTCCCGCAACCTTGCCACTCCTGATTGCATCGTACAGTGCTTTTTCATCAATGATGCCGCCCCGTGCACAATTGATGATCCGCACACCGTCCTTCATGGTGGCAATGCTCCTTGCATTGATCACATGCCGCGTCTCCTTGATGAGCGGGGTGTGGACAGTGATCACATCAGCAATTTTGAAGAGATCCTCAAGCGACATCATCTCGACGCCCAGCTGGGCAGCCCGCTCCTTCGTGATGAACGGGTCATAAGCAACACAGTGCATTTCAAGTGCCAGTGCCCTTTTTGCGACTTCCCTGCCGATACGCCCGAACCCGACAATGCCCAGCGTCTTGTCGTTTAATTCAAACCCCATGAACCTGCTGCGCTTCCACTCCTTCTTTTTCAGGCTGGCGGTCGCCTGCGGGATATTGCGTGCCAGCGAGAGCATCATCGCCATCGTGTGTTCCGTTGCGGCAAGCGTGTTTCCCTCAGGTGCGTTCGCCACGATGATACCACGGCGTGTCGCCGCATCCGTATCGATATTGTCGACACCGGCACCGGCACGCCCGATGAATTTGAGCCGCTGTCCTGCCCCGATGACGCGTGCAGTCACTTCGGTACCGCTCCTGACAATCAGCGCGTCATAGTTGCCGATGATGCCGCAAAGCCCGTCCTCGGAAAGGTCTGTCTTCACATCAACCTCGCATGCCTTCTGGAGAATCGCGAGCCCTTCTTCTGCCAGCGGATCACTGACAAGCACTCTGAAATTTGCCATAAAACCCATAGAATATCGGCGCTCTACTTAATCAGATTTGTTCTTTCTTGTGCAGGAGGGGCAATCTCATTATCATTCAGGATGAACTTTTTATTACAGGAAGGGATACCGGGAATTTTCCTGTAGCCTATTCTTATCGGCATGATAAGAGAAGGGATGATAATCATTAAACAGGGCGGAGATAAGATCATAAGTGGTGCGTCCATGAACAATATGCCTAATATCCTGTGGCTTGAAGAGATCAGAAAGGAGGATATCACATCGGTCGGCGGAAAGGGAGCGTCACTGGGCGAGATGGCGTCCCTCGGACTTCCCGTGCCCAAGGCGTTCATTGTCACCGCCCAGGCGTTCCGTCGGTTCCTTGTCGAGCCCGGTCTCGCCCAGAAGATCTACAAGTTGCTCGAGCGTCAGGCAGCGGAGAATGTTAAAGGGCTGGTGCTGAAGGCAAAGGTCCCCGCTGTCACGCGTGACGAGATCAAGAAGGCATACCGGAAGATTTCTCCTGATGACCTCGTCGTTGCCGTACGGTCGAGCGCGACTGCTGAAGACCTCCCTGATGCAAGCTTTGCCGGGCAACAGGAGACTTACTTAAATATCAAAGGTGAAGCCGCACTGCTCACCGCGGTCCAGAAGTGCTGGGCGTCCCTGTACGGGGCCCGGGCGATCTATTACCGGGCAAAGCAGGGCTTCGATGACCGGACCGTGAATATCGCCGTGGTGGTGCAGCAGCTGGTCAATTCTGAAAAGGCCGGCGTCATGTTTACTTCTCACCCCATCACGGGCGAACCCTCCACCATTATCGAGGGCTCATGGGGGCTGGGGGAGGCGGTCGTCTCCGGTTCGGTCTCTCCGGACAAATACGTCTTTGACCAGCGGACGGAGAAAGTCGTAGACCGGCTCGTTTAAAAAAATTGAGATCATCGCGGACGGCGGGCATGGTACCAAGTCTGTCGAGGTAGACGTGCAGCGGCAGGATGCACAGGTGCTGTCGGATGCTGAGGTCGCAAAGCTTGCCATGTATGGAAAGATCGCCGAAAACCACTATGGTGTGCCACAGGATGTGGAGTGGGGTATCGTTGGTGAGACCATCTATATCCTCCAGTCACGCCCGATTACCACTATGGGTACCAGGAAAGGTTTACAGGGGGCATCGGCTGGAGCCTCTGCCGCAAAGGAAGAGCACAAGATCCTCATCCAGAGGCAGGGTGCATCGCCTCGCCGGGGGTAGCAACGGGCAAGGTCATGATCATACGGGATGTCAAGGACTCAGGCAGCGTGAAGGAAGGCGACATCCTGGTCACCCGCATGACGAACCCTGACATGGTGCCGGCGATGAAAAAAGTCGCTGCAATCGTCACGGACGAGGGAGGGATGACCTGCCATGCCGCAATCGTGAGCAGGGAACTAGGCACCCCTGCAGTCGTAGGGACAAAGAAGGCAACCTCGGTGCTGAAGAACGGCCAGCTCGTCACCGTTGATGGCGAGAAGGGGCTCGTCTATGAGGGGGCATTCGAGAAAGCGGTGCAAAAACAGCAGGTCGCAGCGCAGCAGGTTGCCGGTGCAGGGGCGCCGACCGTCACCGCAACAAGCGTGAAGGTGAACGTTTCGATCCCCGAGGCAGCGGCGCGGGCAGCAGCAACGGGTGCTGATGGCGTCGGCCTGCTGCGGATCGAGCACCTGATTCTCGGGCTCAACAAGACACCGGGCTGGTTCATCACCAACCACCGGGAGGAGGAGTTTGTAAAGGAACTGCATGACGGCATCAGGATCGTCCTCGATGCATTCCCGGGAAAACCTGTCTGGGTTCGCACGCTCGATGCGCCGACCGATGAGTTCCGGAACATGATGGGCGGCGAGAACGAGCCGCACGAGCACAACCCGATGCTCGGGTGGCGCGGGATCCGCCGGGACCTCCAGAGCCCCGACCAGTTCCGCCTGCAGGTAGAAGCGTTCAAACAGCTCTGGAAAGAGGGGTACGACAACCTCGGCGTGATGTTTCCCATGGTCTCCCATCCCGACCAGTTTGTTCGGGCAAAAGAGATGATGCGGGGCTGGGGGGTGGATGTCGAGAATACGACCCTCGGGATCATGATCGAGATCCCATCGAGTGCGCTTTTAGTAAAGGACTTCATAGCCAGCGGGATCCGGTTCGCCTCGTTCGGTACAAACGACCTCATCCAGTACACCCTCGCCATCGACCGGAACAACGAGAACGTCGCCGACATGTACCAGCCCAAGCACCCCGCGGTTCTCGAGCTGATCCACAACGCGATCCAGACATGCCGGGAGTACGGCGTGGAGTGTTCTATCTGCGGGCAGGCAGGGTCCGACCCGAAGATGGTCGAATGGCTGGTCGAACACGGTATTTCCAGTGTTTCGGCGAACATCGATGCGATCGCCAAGATCCGCGAGGCGGTCGCCCGCACAGAGCTGCGGATCATCCTTGAGGCAGCGAGAAACCGGAATGCTGAATAAGGGAAAAACAGAAGAAGAACTCTTCTCATTTTTTGAACAGAAGAAAGAAGAAGATTTCGACTACCGTTTCATTTTAAGCTCCATGTGCACGCCCCCCCACCCGATCGCGGTGAGAGCGCACGACATGTTCCTTGAGACGAACCTCGGCGATCCGGGGCTCTTTTCCGGCACCGCTTCACTGGAACGATTGCTGATTGAACGGCTGGGCACGCTCTTCCACCTGCCTGCCGCCGGCGGGTACGCGACATCAGGCGGTACGGAATCCAATATTCAGGCGCTCCGGTGTGCCCGCGAATCCAGAAAAGAGATTGCACGACCAAACGTGGTGATCCCGGAGTCCGCCCACTTCTCTTTTAAGAAAGCCTGCGACATCCTCTGCCTCGATATGCGAACCGTGCCGCTCGACAGCACACTGAAGATGGATGCAGAACGGGCAGCCGAAATCATTGACCGCAATACGATCTGCCTTGTGGGTATTGCCGGCACGACAGAGTATGGGATGGTGGACCCGATCCCTGAACTTGCCGCAATTGCACACGATCGGGGCATCTGTTTCCACGTTGATGCAGCGTTCGGGGGCATGGTGCTCCCGTTCCTTGACCATCTTCTCCCGTTTGACTTTTCACTGCCCGGTGTGACCAGCATTGCCGTTGATCCGCACAAGATGGGGATGAGCATGATCCCGTGCGGGTGCCTGCTCGTGCGCGATCCCGCCATCCTCTCGTCCTTAAACATCGATACCCCGTACCTTTCCGTCAAGCAGGAGTTTACGCTGTCAGGAACCCGGCCCGGTGCGCCGGTCGCCGGGGCGCTTGCGGTGCTCGATTACCTTGGCATTGAGGGGATGCGGGCGGTCGTGCAGGGCTGCATGAAGAACACCTGGCGGCTGATTGATGGCATGGATACGTTCGGGATCCCAAGGGCGGTGACACCTGATGTGAATGTTGCGACATTTGTCTGTACGAAGGCACCCGGCCGCTGGAAGGTGTCGTGGACGCGCCGGGGACACCTGCGGATTGTCTGCATGCCACATGTGCACCGCGACAGCATTGAGATGTTTTTGGAAGATATTGGTGAGATGTATGCTCGATAAACTTGTCCAGACACTCGAATCCTGCCCCATGGTGAAGCGCGGGGAGTACAACTACTTTATCCACCCGATTACTGACGGGGTGCCGGTTGTCGATCCTGCACTTTTGCGTGAGGTGTGCACTGCAATGTTAAAAGTGCTCGATCTATCTGGCGTTGAAAAGATCGTTGTCGTGGAAGCGATGGGCATCCCTATCGGTTCGGTGCTTTCGGCCATGACCGATATACCGATGACGATCGTTCGCAAGCGGGAGTATAAACTGCCCGGCGAGGTGGCAGTCCACCAGACCACAGGATACTCGAAAGGGGAACTCTATATTAATGGCATCAGGAACGGTGATCGCGTCGTGGTAGTCGACGATGTGGTAAGCACCGGCGGGACACTGCGGGCACTGCTTGCCGCGCTCAGAATTGCGGGTGCCGACGTTGCTGATGTCTGCGTGGCGATCCAGCGGGGCACCCCCGACATCGGGCGCCCGTACAAGGCGCTGGTCAAGATCAACGTCACCGAAAAGGTGCATGTGGTTGACCGGAACCTCTGACCTGGTTGCAGCACTGCAGAGAAGGGGGGCGCGGACTGTCGCTCTCCAGTTTCCCGAAGGCCTGAAACGGCGTGCACATGCCATAGCATCCGAGCTCCGCCATGCCGGGTTTGACGTTCTCATCAGCGGAGACCCCTGCTACGGCGCATGTGATCTTGCACTTGACCTGATCGTCATCGCCGATGTCCTCGTCCATTTCGGGCATGCCCCGGTCGATGCGCAGGATGATGTGATCTTCGAACCGTTTGCGCTGGATTTTGATGTGGAGATGCTTGCACGTGCCCTGCCACTGCTGCACAACCGGCGGATCGGGCTTGTGACTACCGTCCAGCACGTGCATATGATCCCGGTAATGGAAGGATACCTCCGGAAGCATGGGATTGAGACCATTATCGCTCAGGGCGGGAGCCGCACCCCCCACCGGGGGCAGGTGATCGGTTGCAGTTTTGAATCAGCGCGGGCAACCGGGGCAGATGAGATTCTCTTTGTCTTTCACCCGATTGGTATTGCCCTTGCCACGGGTGCCCGGGTGATCGCGCTCGACCCGTTTTCCGGAACCGCGGAACCCGTCACCGCCGATGCACTTAAACGAAAACGGTTTGCAGTGATGGAGCGGGCACGCAGTGCACGGACTGTCGGCATCATTGTCTCCACCAAGAGCGGGCAGCAGCGGCGTCCACTTGCAGAGCAGCTCAAAAAGCTGCATGATGGCGCAGTAATCGTGATGATGCGTGAGGTATCGCCGGACGGGCTGCTCAACCTTGGCTTCGACTGCTACGTGAATACCGCATGCCCCCGGCTTGCCTACGAGGACCAGGTACGGTTCCCTGCCCCTGTCCTCTCACCGCAGGAATTCGAGATCATCTGTGGTGCACGCAGCTGGGACAACTATGCAATTGATGAGATCGTATGAAACTGCGGCAGCTTGAGATCACATTGCAGAAACTTTCCGGTTTTTCATCGCCCCGTGCAGTGCTGGAGCAGTACCCGACGCCGGCGCCGCTTGCAGCCCGGCTCCTGTACCACGCATCCCTGCACGGGGATATAAAGGGGAAGGACGTATGCGATCTCGGATCCGGAACCGGTGTGCTTGCCATCGGAGCTGCATTGCTGGGGGCTAAACGGGTCACCGGGGTCGAAATAGATGAACGGGCCGTACGGACTGCACAGGAGAATGCGGCGTCGGTCGGAATGAGGGTTGAATTCTTTACCGGAGACGTGCATGAGCCATCACTTAAAACCCGCATCGGCACCTGCGACACGGTCATCATGAATCCCCCGTTCGGTGCCCAGCAGGTGCATGCCGACCGTCCGTTCATTGACCTTGCCCTGAGCATTGCACCCGTCATGTACGGTATCTTTAATGCAGGCTCGCGCCAATTTATTGAGACCTACACGCGTTCCCGTGCGGAGATTGATGAGGCAATCGGTGGGCTTCTCCCGATCAGGCGCACCTTTGCCTTCCACACAAAAGACGTGCAGGAGATCGAGGTCGAGATCCTACGGCTGATACATACGTGATACATCAACCGCAGAGCGTGCATACGACAGTCACCGGGCTTGCGGCAGCGCACCTCGTCACTGACATCTACATGCCGGTGCTCCCTGCCATCCTGCCACTGCTGATTCTTAATAACGGGTATTCATACCTTGCAGCAGGGCTTCTTGTCACTGCATATAATGTGACCTCTTCCTTCACCCAGCCTGTCCTTGGCTGGCTTTCTGACTCAAAAGGCCTCACCGTCAACCTGAGCATCAGCCTGATGATTTCCGCTGTCTTTGTCGCACTCATGGGCATTGCGACCAGCTATTACATGATCATGATCTTTGCTGTGCTCGCCGCACTCGGGCACGCCTGCTTCCACCCCGCAGCCCTGAGCCGTGTTTCCCGGTTGTGCACAAGCGAAAACCGGGGGCGGGTAACCTCCTATTTCGTGGTCGGTGGCAATCTTGGTTACGCACTCGGCCCGATACTTGCCGGGGCGCTGGTCATCTGGCTGGGTCTTTTTGGACTCCTGCTCCTCATTTTCCCGGCGCTCTTCATGGCATGTGCCCTGCGTTACCTTCTGCCGGGGGGTATTGCTGGGGCCCGCAGGGCGCACATGGAACCCGGGCAGGGAACAAAAGATATCATATCAAAAAAACCCTTCATGATCCTCATGGTCGCATCTGTCCTGAGAGCATGGGCAATCTTTGCCGCAATTACCTATCTTCCGATGTATCTCGTCACACAGGGTTATGACCTCTTTACGGCGAGCATGATTGTAACCCTCATGCTGCTTGCCGGGGTCGCCGGGCAGATCGCCGGTGGGCAGATATCCGACAGGTACGGGAGAAAAGAGTTCATGGTCGTGGGGCTTGCATGCTCTATCCCGGCATTCTATCTCTTTTATATGAGCTCCGGTATCGTCGCGATGATCGCAATCCTCCTGTTTGGTTTTGCGCTCTGGTCGACATTTGCTGTTGCCGTCGCCATGTCGCACGAGCTCCTGCCCCATAATGTGGGGCTTGCGTCCGGCATCATGCTCGGGCTTGCGATCGGCTTTGGAGGGCTCGGTGTCGCGGTCAACGGTATCATCGCCGACCAGTACTCGCTTGCCGCGGCGCTCGGCACCATCCCGATACCCATTGCAGGAGCAGTGCTGTTGATGATTCTACTGCCATATCCATGGAAATCATTCCAGCGCCGTTTTGTACAGGCCCGCGTGGCCAAAAAATAAAAATTCCCTTCACTTTGACGGGATAAAAAAAGGCAACTGATCAGGACAGTACGATACCAGAAGTTGTTTTACACTTTCACGACAAAGCACTGGGAGCCGGCAGTTTCGATCACCGGTTCCGGCTTGTCGGAAAAGAACTCGTCAACCGCCTTCTGGACACCCGGTGCAGTGAGGTAGTCATGAGAGATGATGATGCCCCCAGAACTCATGCGCATATAAAAGAACTCAAGACACCTCCGGGTGCTCTCGTACGTATCGACGTCAAGGTTCACCAGCGAGAACGATTTATCCCTGACCGGTCCCGATGTATCGGGGAAGATGCCTTTGTAGAAAAAGACATTGTGCTCGGTACTCAGGTAGTCCTTCACAGCCTGGTATGACGTGGCAAACTTGCCCTCATAGAACGGCCAGACCATATCGACGTCCTCCACCTTCGGCAGCCCCTCGAATGTGTCAAACAGATGGAGATGCTTGTTCCCCTTCGCTGCACAGATGATCTTGGCAGAGCCCCCCTTGTATACCCCGACCTCCGCGATATCCCCGGGCACCTTCTGGGTGCTTTTCACCGCCATGTAGATATGGTAGGCTTCGATATCCTCAAGGAGCAGTTCGGTTTCCGAGCGGACCTTTTTGAGCGCCCCTGCGAACTCCTTTCGTTCCGAACAGCCATAGTGGGAGAACTTTCCCCGTGTTGCAATATCGTAGCCGATGAATGGTTCGAAAAAAAGCAGCTTCCTGAATTTCAGGAGGTATTTGCTGGGGGCTATGGAATCAAAAACCCAGATGAGGTTTTTTTTGGGGAACAGGCTCATGCTTCAAAGTTATACGGTTTCCCGAAATTTATAAGCAACAGGTCACGGTATGCCCAGTTTTTTTGCCATCCGCCTGTTGACCGCAAGGTATCCCAGAAGGATTGCAGACCCCAGCAGGACGAGCGCCGGTGCAGTTGAGACAAGGATGAGTATACCGGAACAATAGGCGACGAGCACGGATATTAGGCCGAGCACCCTGCCGTTGAAGTAGGCAGTGATGACTGAGAAAAGCAAAAGGATGGTCGGCAGGATCAAGAACAGGTATGAGACCAGGGGATCGGGATAGAACGATCCAACCGCTGAACCAATGATCCTGATGATCGTTTCCTGAGGGTTGATCCCGATTGCCGTGAACAGCCCGGAAAGGAACCCCAGCCCAATCACAAACTGCCGGATGAACAGGCTGCTCTTTTTTGCCATGGTACCCTTTGCACAACCCTGCGTCCAGCCGTGACATGCCCTGTCCGCAAGCAGTACCCTTGGTAATAGGTGGTAAAAAAAATTATTGGAGATGATCTGTCGCGTCCTTATTTCCACCCGAACAGCGACTTGAAGAAGTTGCCGATCGCAGTAAAAACGTCAGGTGCCGGTGCTTTTGCAGGGGCAGCCGCACCTGCAGGTGCTGCCCCGCTGCACCCGCACCCGCTCTTGCTCGCCCCGCTGGCAGGATCGGTATACGTCTGCAGAACACAGGGGCTTCCATCCGGACAACCGCCGGTGCATGTTCCATCAGGTGCAAGCCTGCATATCTCCTTGCAGTTGCAGGCAGAACAGCTGATCTTGCCAAGAGCATCGGTTGTTGTTTCGGTCATATAACATGTCAGTCCCTCCGGACAGGATCCGGTACACCCTTTTGAGGGGTCACAGGTACAGGAAGACCCGGCAGGTGGAGTGGCTGTCTCGGAAGTCCCGCCATCAGCAGGTTTCCCCTTGCAGTGGCAATCCGCGTATTCCGTCTTTCCGGTTACTGCGTTCCGGTACATGGTATTCAGCTGGCAGGCATCATTGGAACCCGGGCAGGTTCCCGCGCAGTTGTCCTTGGCATAATCAAAGTAACATACCGCATTCGGGCACCCGCACTGAGGTACGGGGGCTGCGCCAACGTTCTGCGAAAGCCTTGCCGGTATCATCCTTTTTGGCATAGACCAGCCCGCAGCTGTACCCTTCCGAACAGGAACCGGCGCAGGTGTTCTTCTGGGTGTCATATATACATGTTGGCTGGGCGGGTGTATACGGCCCGAAGCAGAAGAGCGGGCGTTGCAGGTTGTCATAGCCGCACGATGTCTGGATATTATTGCAGTAGTTGACACTGTAATCCAGCTTCTTTGCATCCTCACCCGTCATGCAGCTGCACCCGGAGGGGCAGACCGCAGCAGCGGCGGTTGCGCCTGCAGGGTGTTTGAAGCAGTACTTTGCCACGGCAGCATTGGCTGCCGTCACCGGCTGGTAATAACCGCAGATATCAGAGCTGCACCGGTCGGGGATGACGCTGTATTTTGCCTTTGCGTCATCCGGCGTGATGCAGTCGCACTCCTGGGGGCACACGGAAGGCGCAACCTTCTGCCGGAAACAATACTCCGGTGCAGGTGCAGCACCGGCAGCGGTCGCGGTGTTTGGTGCAGAAGAACAGAGGGTGTCAGAGCAGCGCTCATACGTACCATACGCTTCCTTTGCCTTTGCCTCTGGCATGCACGTGCAGCCCTGAGGGCAGACCGTTGTCTGGGTCTTCTTGTAGCAGTAGTTCTTGATGAGAGCTGAACCGGTGACAAGCTGGGAGCACGGCGTCTCTGAGCACCGCACATAGGTGTTGGGCTGCTGCTGGGCCTGCGCTTCCGGTATGCATTCGCAACCAGCCGGACACAACGGCGCCGGTACCAGCGTGATTGTCTGGCTGGTGACGGGTATGTCCGGTGCTTTTTTCACGCAATAGCGCGGGATCATCGCAACGGCAGTAGGTTCAAAGCCGCAGGCACTCTCTGAGCATTTTACATAGCTTTCGAACCTGGATTTTGCCGCAGCATCGCTCAGGCATTCACAGCCCGACGGGCACGATGTGGCGGTGGGCGTGGCATAGCAGTACATTGCCTGCTGGGTGCGGTCGTAACCGCAGATCTGCTGCTTCCCGCCACAGTAACCATAATCATACCTTTTTGCATCGGCAGGGAGCATGCAGCTGCACCCGGCAGGACAGTCCGCAAGTGCGAGCACCGCGGGAACCGCCCCGATCAAAAGAAGCACCAGCACCCCTGTCATGAGGAAGACGCGGGACGGGCACCGTGTTGTAGGATCTATCATGGATACCACCAGAATACGGGTTAAAAGAACCCTGACACGTCCCTTGGTCTGTGGGGTGATAAAGATTGTTCCAGAACACTGCCTCCTAATTGCCGGGTGCCTTATTCAATGTCAGGACAACGCCCAGTGAGGCAAGCGCAAGTCCTGCTAGAATGACCAGCGGCGTGAGCTGGGCGAGAAGAAAAACGGAAAAGACGAGCCCTGCAACAGGGATGGGCGGGATCCCGCGGATCGCGCCCGGAATCCTGAACGGGCGGGGTGCCTCCGGTGCATGAATACGGAGCACGATGACCGCAGCGTTGATCACAATAAATGTGACAAAGAGCGTGAAGTTGGTCAGCTGTGCCACAAATGCAATGTCACCGGTAAAAAGAAAAATCAGCGATAGCACTGCCGTGATCAGGATTGCAATATGCGGTGTCCTGCGCCGGGCGTGCACCCGGGTTACTGATGCGGGGAGGAACGGGGATCCCGCCATGCCATACAGGATCCGTGACGATGCGTACATCGACATAAGGGCAGTATTTGCTGTCGCAAAGAGGGCGATCAGCGCAATAAGAATAACCCCGCTTCTTCCAAGAGAGCTGGCCACAATATTCGTGAACGGTGCATCGGAACCTGCTACCTGCTCCCATGGTACAATCGAGACTGCACAGAGGGCAACAAGGATATAGAGGACGGTGCTGATGCATAGCGCGAGAAGGAGCGCTTTTGGTACGATCCGCTCCGGCTCACGCGTTTCATCAGAAAACTTCACCATCGCTTCAAATCCCTGGTAGGCAAAGAAGATGAGCGCTGAAGCAGCAAAGAGTCCGGAAAACCCGGCAGGCATTTCGAAGTAGTTGACGCTGCCGAGCCGCGGGATGCCAAGGACGATGATAACAAGGAGCCCTGCCACCTCGATCATGGTTGCAATGATTGCAGCCCACGCGGTTTCCTTTATACCATACAGCAGGATCCCGGTGATTATAAGGACGAGAGTAATGGCTGAGAACAGCAGGGGCGATCCTGTCAGGCTGGTGAAGTATCCGGCAAACCCGAGTGCGACTGTTGCCGCAGAGAGAACACCGGACAGGATAATCAGCCACCCGATCACAAAAGCGAGCCGCTTGTTGAATGCAGAAGAGATATACTCGTATTCCGCTCCGGCCCGGGGAAACATCGAAGGCATATGAAAGTCCGGAGAATGCAGCCAGCAGCGCTGCAATTAAAAACGCGAGCCAGACCGAATTCCCTGCGAGTCCTGTTGCCTGCCCGATGAGCGCGTATACCCCGGCGCCCAGAATGATGCCGACACCCGAGACTGTTACTTCAAAGAGCCCGAGCTCGCGGCGGAGCGGGAGTGCAGGGACCATGAATGAGAGAGAAAACGATGCCGGGCATAAAGAATGTTCCGGTACGACCGCCCCCGCAGATTTTTGGCATTGGATTTATCCTATCATCCCTGTGCCGGGAACCAGAAAATACGTCTTCCCGGTACCTGACCCTCCAGAAGGCAGATACATCCAGCAGTATGACGGATAGCCCCCTGCCGGTTTCAGCATGACGGTCTTCTCTGTTCATTTTTTTTTAAAACTCTGGTGATGTCAGGCTACCGGTTCCGTGATGATGGATACAGGTGGAAAATGTTGTTTTTTTGGCACCATTATCCGATCTCGGAATCTTTATTGCATCATGAGAAATAGTAACTCCTTGCACCGCACTCCCCGGATCTCCCTGATCCGGCTGAGTCGGCTCACAAACAATGTGTATATGAGGAGGAATCTGGTTGAAGATCAACAATTTCAGTATTGTAATGGTTCTTGTAATTACCATCGCCGTTGCAATTGCAGGATGTTCGAGCACCGGTCCGGCAGCACCCCCAACCGGGGGAGCACCTTCCGGTGGATCATCCACACCCGCCGGGAGTTCCGCGCCGGCGGCAGGTTCGGTCGTCAGCGGGGCAAGCATCTTCGGGGGTGCCACGTCATATAACTGGATTGAGTACAAGACGACCACAGGTGGGATGACGGCGTATATGAAAATGGAAAAGTCAGGTAAATGCACAATGCGGATGGAAGGAAAAGATTTACCCGGCGGCAGTATGACAATAGACTGCTCATCAAAAGGCGGACAGCCTCAGGCGGGACAGGCTCAGAGTAACCCCAACGATATCGAACCTGATGTCAAGCTCACCTTTGTCGGTATTGAACCAGTCACTGTACCAGCAGGCACCTACGCGACAGCATCGAAGTATACTGTTACTTCCCAAGGACAGACAATGAACTACTGGACTGCGCCGGGGGTTCCGGGCTTTGTCAAGATGCAGACAAGCGGATCGCAAGGCGGGTCCACCATGGAACTGAACGGCTGGGGATAATAAAAACCGTACATCCTTTTTAAAATCCTGGTGTGGACACAAAACCCGGTCCACGCTGCCCCAATCGGTATATCACCGGCAGACAGAAATTTAGCTGGATAAGGCCATGGGTTCCAGGCACAGCGTGTGCTTATTTTTACCTTACCCGGCGGACCATGCGGAATAAACAACCAGCCCGGGTCAGGGCAGTTTTCATCATGAATGAAAGAACGAAAGGATCCAATGCCGGAATATATTTACCCTGCATTCGCCACTCGCATAGTATGGATGCTCTGCGTGCCGTACTTACTGTTGTAATGATGCTCTCTGTTGCCGGGTGCCTGCAGGCTTCCGCCCCGCACCTGGACTTTACCGCTGCCCCGTGCATACCTTCCATGGATCCCTACACAGGGCCTAAGGCAGGGATACTGAACCATTCATGGACTGACCACCGCATGCTGTCAGTTGAGGCATATCTTAAGACATATTGTGGTGGTGCTGTGATCAGCGGGGATTATTCAGTTCAGGGAGATCAGCTGGTGCTCTTGTATAATGTTACAGCAGACGGCCCGGTCACCTCCTGTCTCTGCACCCACCGGCTTGTCTATGCCATTTCCAATATTGAGAGGCGTGACTTTCAAGTCGTGATTCAGGAACGATAGGCCCATTCGTTTCCCTGATACCAGCTTTTTTCTGTATGGTTTTGTCTGTCAAGGTTGCTGATGCCCTGCCATGGTTTGCACAAGGCTATCCGAGCGCCACGTCAAGGATCATCATGACAAGGAAACCGATGAGAAAACCGAGGGTTGCCGACCCCTCGTTCCCGTTCAGCTGCGACTCCGGGATCACCTCTTCGACCACGACAAAGACCATCGCGCCTGCAGCAAACGCAAGGGCAAAGGGAAGGATAGGGCGGGCAAGAAGTACCGCTGCTGCCCCGGCCACCGCTGCGACTGGTTCGACCAGCGCTGAGAGCTGGCCGTACCAGAAACTGCGGAGGCGGGACAGCCCCTCACGCCGGAGTGGCATCGAGATCGCGAGACCCTCGGGGAAGTTCTGGATACCAATCCCGAGAGTGAGCGCGACTGCCCCCGCCAGTGCAGCAGAGGGCAGACCTGCCGCAATGGCACCGAAGGCAACACCGATAGCGAGACCTTCCGGGATATTATGGAGTGTGATTGCAATGACAAGAAGGCTGGTCCGTTGAAGCGAGGTTTTCGGGCCTTCAGCCTTCTCAACCGGCAGTCCGATGTGGAGGTGGGGGATTCCGCGGTCGAGCACCCAGATAAAGATCCATCCTGCCGCAAATCCGATCGCAGCAGGAACCCACGGGACGACCCCCGCTTCTTCCGACATCCTGATTGAGGGGATGAGGAGCGACCAGAAACTGGCGGCAATCATCACCCCTGCAGCAAAACCCATCATTCCGTCAAGAAGGCGCTGGTTGACAGTTCTTGAGAGAAAAACAACTGATGCACCGAGCGCGGTGATCGACCATGTGAAACAGCCGGCGAGGAGTGCCTGCAGGACAGGATGTAGTGAAAAAAAGAAGTCCAGCATTGCATTCATTCTCCTGCCGTCAGATCGGCCGGTTAGTTGATTGGCGATGCCCTGATATAACGGTTTTTCCCGAACCGGTCATAAAAAGAGGGGAATGATCCCGGCCTCTTACCTGAGAAACTTTGATACAAAGGGCGAGGTCTCGCCCCTGCGCATGAAGTGCCCGGACGGGCCTTCACCAAGGAACTCCGAGAACCACGACTCGTGCTCGATCTCCTCGTTCAGGATCGCAAGCGTAAGGTCATAGGTGCGGTGATCCTTGCCTGCGGTAAGGTTGCAGATATGGGTATACCCCCGCACGGCACAGCGTTCAGCCTCGACAAGGACGGTCAGCATTGCCTTAATGTCCCGCGGATCCTTCGGGAGCTTTGCGGGAGGGCAGGCTGAGAGGTTGTGAAAGTCAACCATGCTCTCGGGCAGCTTTCCCCCGAGTTCGTAAATCCGCGGCACGAGCGCTTCGAAGTGATTCCTGTCTTCGATCCGGGCAACCTCCGCAATCTCCTTTACCCCTTCCCCGGGGAGATCAATGAGGTTCACCCGGAGGACTGTGTAGTAATAAAATGTCGTGAGTTCCGCTGCAGCGTTCTTTACAAGGAGGTCGATTAAGTGATTAACATCGACTCCTGATTTCTCCACCATTTCCCGTGTGACTTTTGCCATATTCCATACCACCTTTTCAGGCAGGGGATATTTCGCTTGAGTGCCTATAAATATAATCCACATTACACTCCCTGCAGTTCCACCCGGAAGCCTCCCCCTGTAACTCCACCGCCGGCGCCCCGAATACGAATAACCCAAAACGGGAGAGAAACCGGATGAATGGGTCTAACAATCGCGGAAGGGGGTGAGATCACAACCGGTGCAGGCAAGGCACATGGTCTGTGCCACATCGACAGAAAGACCGTACTTCTCCAGGATCTCCCGCGTCATTTTTGTGAGTTTCAGCAACCGCTCAGGGCTGGGCCGGGTAGCCATCTTCAGCTCCTCTTTCCGCAGGGGTGAAATGGTGATGGGGCGGAGGACGGCGATGACGCCCATCTGTGCCAGGTACTCCACACCCTGAAGGACACATTCGTCCGTCTCCCCGAGGCCGATAATGATGTTGGAAGAGACACGGTTCCTGCCAAAAACCCGCACCGCATCGCGTAACGATTCCAGGATAAAATCAAGGGTATGCCCTTTTCTTCCCTTGCACATCCGGTCAAAGATCTCCCGATCCATGGTTTCGACACTGTATTTCACCTCAGTGACCCCAGCATCCTTGAGTCGCTGGGAGGAATTATCTGCCGGCTGAACGGCTACACCAATGGGGACGTTATACGATGCAAGGGCTTTGACGACTTCCACCACCCGATCAATTTCATCATCGGGCGATACGGCAATTCCGGAAGTCAGGGCGATGACCTTTAATTTTCCCATTTTTCGTGCCTTCTCCACAATGGCAAGGATCTCGCCAAGGGTTTTGATCTTGCCCTTGGATTTGGGTACTGAGCAGAACTGACAATTATATGCACACCGTTCACTGATGGTGATATAGACCTGATCAGGACAGTGGGCAATGACCTCTTCAATTTCCCCCTCCGCCATCTCCTGATGATCTCTCTCGATTACCACATGACCGTTTTTTCGAACCATCTTCAGAATTGAATTCCTGTCGACCTCCAACCGGACACGGAGGCC
>PDVH01000169.1_pt1 | contig 17061 bp, 15 predicted proteins | sample 1369781 | NCBI WGS metagenome assembly PDVH01 (sample SAMN07795378, study PRJNA414565) | Alkali sediment metagenome, whole genome shotgun sequencing project. | isolation source: glacial lake sediment | place: Bosnia and Herzegovina: Donje Bare Lake | collected 2016-06
CCGTATAGGGGATGTTGAGAAGCTCCAGCAGGCCCTGCAAGCATCCATCTTCACCGTACTTGCCGTGCAGGCCGATGTAAATAAAATCTGTACGGGTCTTCAACATCTCATAAGGGATATATTTCGCTTCTTCCGATAGATCCTCCTCAATATCTTTCGTGCTGTTTCGCATCAAGAGCTTTATCGGTATTTCCCAGAAGGCAGCCTTGCTATCCATGAATATGGCAATGGGATCGTACTTTTTGCGATCAATCTTATTAAAGATATTTCTGCCACTCTCAAGAGAAACCTCTCTTTCAGAAGACACCCCTCCCATTACAATCCCGACCTTGAGCCTCTCGCTGCCCGTTCTATTCGAAGACGTCAACTGTTTTTCTCCCATTATTACCAGCCGATTGTCAGCGCTATGAAAGGTCCTTGAAGTGTCGTGTCCGTCGTTACGTCACTGATGCTGTCAACCTTGAACTTTATTATCCTATATCCACCGTGTATATCTACAAAGGGAAAAGGGGTGACAGATATGTCAGCCAAAGCCTCGTAAACATAATCTCCGGAATACCCCATGCCTGCTACTTTAGCCCTTGCCTCTATAATATTGGCAAGGATACCCAGATTTGCTCCGATTCCGATCATGGGGATCGGAAGTCGAAATGTCTGAGACGTTTCCCCGTTTGTCGCATTGTTCAATTTTGCTTCACCTTCGATATACTTGATCTTGCCGATGACTCCTATGGCAAAGCCTGCAAGGATGTTCTTCAGATCCAAAACATCATACTGGTATTCTGCATCGATCATTCTGAAATTGAAGTCCCCCGAAACATTGCCGCTGTATGACTTACCTCCGAAAATGATCGGGGAGGAAAGCGCGCCCGTTCCTGAGTAATCGACTCCGGTATACATAAAGCTGAAGTGATGTTTCCCGACGCCCGCGAAGGCTTCCACCGAAGGGACCCCCTCTTTGGAGATATCAAAGGTATCCTTGAGATCAAACTCGGTACCGGTAACGCCATTTCCATCCAATCTCAAGGTCGAATTCAGTTCAGGATACCAGTAATAGCCTCTCACTCCAAATTCAAGGGCGTTCGCCGCTGTGACAGGACCAAGAAGTAGAAAAAATCCGGCCAATACACAAAAAACTGCCAATGCACTTTTTTTCATAGTAATCACCTTTTAATTTTTTGGTATGTTTGTGTCGAGTACCTTTATCAATCTCTGAACGCAGGCAAGAGCATATAAAACCTACGACTCCGGACTATAATGATATTTTGTTTTTTTGTAAAGTCATTTCCGGTGCTGTTGCGGCCTATTATTAGCTTGCCTGCACGGAGCGATGATCATGTCGCAAGACCGTTATAATGGGCCTTTTTTTTCCTGGTGGATTTTGATTGCGTTCTGTATCAGCCTGGATATGACCATTGTGGGAAGCATCCCCATAGAGGCGGCCTGTTCAAAGAAGAATGATGAAGGCGCCATACCGGATGAGGAATTGGGGTCCGTAATGAGTATCCGTCCGTCTCTTGTCAGAAAGCCATCAATGCGTCCGTACGACCTGAACCCCAATGCATGGTAAGCTTTGAGGACTGCTGTTTTTATTTTTTCTACAACATCCGAGGGGATATTTTTGGGCGGGGTGAACTTCCTGCACCTCCCCGGCATATACTTGTCGTCATAGGTATAATATTCGCTTTGAGGGTAAATCTCCGTGAGATCAAGCGGCCTGGCAACGCCCTCTTCTTCCAAAACGATGCACGAAAATTCTATCCCCTGAAGATATTCCTCGACCAGAACTGCATTGTCATATCTAAGGGCGTCTTCGATCCCCTTCTCTAGGAAATTTTCATCTTTGACGCCTGTAACGCCTACACTTGAACCTTCCCTGGTAGGCTTCGTAAAAACAGGGAATGTAAAATGTTTCGTGATTCTCCTTTTTACATCTTCTTTATTTTCCAGCCACTCCCTTTCGTGGATGATCATGCTTTCGGGGACACTCAAACCTTCAGCCTTCAGGAGCGTCTGCTGCATATGTTTGTCCATGCCCAGTGCTGATGCCAGTATTCCGGGGCCTGTGTAGGGTATCCCTAAAAGTTCCAGAAGACCCTGGATGCATCCGTCATCTCCATACTTTCCGTGCAGGGATATGAAGGCAAAATCAATCTCCTTCTTGAGGTCCTCGTATGATATCTTACGCGCCTCCCTTGCCAAACGTTCCGATATGTCAACGGTGGTGTTTTGAGAAACGAGTTGCCACGTGATGACCCACAGGCCTCCATGCTCATCCATGAATATCGGTTTGCCTTCGTAGAGTTCAGTATCAAGGTTATCATAGACATTCCTGCCGCTGTTTAGCGAGACTTCCCTTTCCGAGGACATGCCGCCCGATATGATGCCTACTCTTAGCTTTTTCATAAAATCAAAAATCCCAGAAAAAAGTCACGCCACTGTTGGGGAATATCCATTCATTGTCGCTGATTCGAAGCCTGATAGATTTTCCCTGTTTCCGGATGATCTCCGGATACGGTTGCTTCCCTGCAAAGAAGCTGACTTCTTTCACATATTTGAATTTTACTCCCTCGTAATTGAACGAAATATCAAGACCCCTGGTGGGGTATACGATATAGACAGAGAAGGTATTGCTGCTCTTGGATTTTTTTGTAACAATCTCGATTTCTACCCTGGCCTGCTTATTCAACTTCTTTTTGAGCTTATCATCGCCGCACCATACCTCATAACCTCTCTCGGTATTTTCCGTCCTTATTATGGGCACATCTTCACTGTCGATGCGCACCCCGGCGACCTTGAAATCCTTCTCCGTAACCGGATCATTACCCCTGTTTAGGAGCCACCGATACTCGCATTTCTTGTCATTAAAGAAAGAGGCCAATTGTTCATCGTTTAAGGCGCAGCCTATCATGAAGAAAGGATTCTTTATGGTCTTCATATATTCGACGTGGGTCGTGACCTTGAAGTACTCTGCCGCCTTATCGTCTGACAACCTCTCTTCCTTTGAAAACTCATTTACGGAAATATCATACTTGAAATTGGTCCTTAGCTCCAACTGACGGTCTTCTTTACCAAAGAAGGTTTCAAACATCTCATAATATATGGCATCTCCCAGTTCTTCATCGTGGGCCCTTGCCTGAAAGCAGTGGCGAATAATACCGTCGATTCTGGCGATCGACTTTTCTTCGCCGGGAATAAAAATTCTCCGCAATCGGGGCTCTACGGTATTAGTTTTTCCCTTGTGCAAGAAAACCCGTGGTGCCCGTTTGCCTAAAGCGCATAGAACTTCATAGCTGATGGTCTTCACTTTTCCTGCGATCTCATCGGCAGATATGTATTCATGGCCCTGACTGCCCAACAGGACGACCTCGTCACCGATCCGGCAATTATCTATGTGGCTGACATCGATGGTGCACATGTCCATGGAGATATTCCCGACTATGGGAGCACGCTCTCCCCTGACAAGAGCTTCGCTTTGATTGGATAGGATGCGACCGTATCCGTCGCCATATCCCACCGGTATGGTGGCTATCTTTGTCGGCTTGCCAGTTATATAAGACCGGCTATATCCGATGCTGTATCCTTTAGGGAACTCCTTAATGAGGACCACCCTCGTCTTAAAACTCATGACAGGCGCCAGATCTGCCTTTCCTTTTGTTTCCGGTCCGGGGTAGATGCCATAAGACATGATGCCGGGCCGCACCATATCCAGATGAAACAGGGGAAAGTTCAGTATGGCTCCACTGTTTGCCATATGTTTTACGGGAATCCGGATCTCGTGTTTCTCAAGTTTATCCAGAAGCTCTTTAAAGAGCTTCCATTGCATTGTGTTATATGCATCCATAGTTTCACTGGACGACAGGTGCGTGAATATGCCCTTAATTGCGATATTGGGAAATCCGAGGACTTCTTCGATCATCTTGAATGCCTCATAATGGATTGTTCCACCTCTCCCCATGCCCGTATCCACCTCTATGTGGATAGGTGTCCTTATATCTGCCTTTTTACTTTTTTTCTGAAGTTCCCGGGCGAAGTTGATATCCGAGACCGATGGTATCAGATTGTATTTGATGATTTCATCAATTTCAGAGCCGGTGGAGGGACTCAGGATTAGGATGGGAGTTATTATGCCGCTGACGCGCAGCTGCACGCCTTCGTCCGCGTTGGCAATGCCCAGAAGAGCGGCGCCATTCTTCAGGGCGACGTTGGAAATCTCAATTGCGCCGTGGCCGTAAGCGTCCGCCTTGACTACCTGAAGAATTCTTACGTCAGGGCCGACCAGTCGTTTCATCTCATTCCAGTTTTTGGTGAAATTATCGAGGTCGACCTCTACCCAGCTTCTATATTTCTGATCTTCTTTTAGCGCCATTATTGCTCATAAAATTATCCCCCTTTGCAAAAGGGGTGTTCGCAGTAGTAAGTATTGCAGGACTTTAGTCCTGCTGGTACGGCACACTATATCTCGTCATTCCCACCACTTCACTGTAATTCCCATGAAAGCGGGAATCTAGGATTAAAGATACTATTCTTTGTCATTTCTAAGGAGCTTAGCGACTGAGAAATCCTTGTCCCGCTCGAAGAGAGGGATCTTAGATTCCTCACATTCGTTCGGAATGACATTCCCCTCTTGGGGAATCATTTTCTCGTCATGGTGAATACGCCGTCCCATGGACCTTCAGGCGGGTTCTTTTTTAGTTCCTCGCATCTGTCAATATACAGTTTCGCGGGTACATCGTCCTGTCTCACTTCAAGGACCTTCCGGAAAGCCGCAATTGCCTCATCCCACAGGCCCTGCTTGTATTTTGACAATCCCTCTTCAAAAAGACTGACGCATTTTTCCCAATTTGCAGAGTCCTTCTTTTCGCCTAAGAGTTCATAGATCTTTACAGGAAGTTTCTTGCCTTTAACTCTAACAGCGTCCAGTTCCCGGCAGAAAAGGACATCCTTAACGGCGGCATATGTGTATTCACTGATGACGATGTTAGTGCCATACTCCTTATTAATTCCTTCCAATCGGGAGCCAAGATTCACACTATCACCCATGACGGTATAGTCAAATCGCATATCCGATCCCATGTTACCGACTACCATGTCGCCGCTGTTGATGCCTATGCCAATGTCGAGAAAAGGTCTGCCTTCATCATCCCATTTCTTCTGAAGTGTTTTTAATTCTTCCATCATGCTGAGGGCCGTTCTGCATGCCCTGACGGCATGATCAGGCTGATCAAGAGGAGCGCCGAATACGGCCATGATGGCATCGCCCATGTATTTATCCAGAAGTCCATCGTATTTGAAAACCAAATTGGTCATTGCCGTCAGATACTCATTTAATAAGTGTACGAGGGCCTCCGGCGTCAGTTTCTCTGATATAGACGTAAATCCCCTGATATCGGAAAAAAGTACCGTCAGGTCTTTCTTGTCACCACCAAGCTTAAGCTTAGAAGGGTCTTTCAGCATCTCGTTAATGACTGAAGCGGTAAGGTAATACTGGAAGGCTCCCCTTATTTTTTTCTTTTCTCTCTCTTCCGTAATGTAACGGTAAACTGTGATACCCAGATAAATCATTATCATCGTGAGAACAGGATAAATAATGTTCAGCCATAAATTGTAGTGGGAAAAAATAAATGTATTTAGCAGTACGAAGGATGTTACGACGAGCAAGATTAAGATCATTCCCTGAACTGCCTTAAGCCTAGGAATGACGATGCCTATGAGTAGGCCGCATAATACAATTGCACACACATCCAGAAGTGACGTCCCCGAGGAACGATGGAGAAAATTACGGTGCAGGATATTATCTATTGCAGTTGCGTGTATTTCCACACCGGGATATACGCTGCTGTATGGCGTTATACGTAAATCATAGATGCCTATGGCCGTGGCACCGACAAGGACGATTTTATCCTTGAAAGTATCTGGGGAAAGGCGGCCTTTAATTATATCGGAAATCGAGTAGTGAGGGAATGTCCGTCCTGGACCCAAATAATTAATTAGGATCCTCCCGGTCTCATCTGTTGGGATGTTGATGTCGCCTATTTTGATTCCCTCGATGCCGAACTTCGCCATATTCAAGGTAACCATAGGCCAGTCCAGATACTGGACAAGCAAGGACAGAGAGAGTGGCAAGAAGTAATTATCCTGGAATCTCATGACCAGGGGTGACCATCTGATGGTTCCGTCAGTGTCAGGGAAGGCGTTGAAGTAGCCGCTATTTTCGGCGGCGTCACTCAGCAGTTTGAGATTTGTTACCGCTGAATAAGCTGTAACATTGTCTAAAGCTGCCTCGTCAGGGCTCGGTTCGCCCTGTATCATCTGGTATCTGGAGTTGGCGATATTCTCTCCCGCCGCCTCAATTTCTTTTTCACTTAGATGTTCTGCTTCCTTGCTTGATTTGAGAAAGAAATAACCGAGGGTGACATTCTTTCCACGTTTGATTGCCTTAGCCAGAGCCGCATCGGTATCAGCCATCAGCTTTTTCTTGTTAAGTAACCCCTGCACCCTCTTGTCTCTAATCCCGATTTTCTTGACGTCTTTTGTAAGATCTTCAATAGCACTGAGGCTGGAATTATGATCAGGCTCTGAAAAAATAATATCGAACCCCACCGCCTTTGCCCCGTATCCCTTCAGCTTGTCGACAAGCCTGGCAATTGTTGTCCTGGGCCACGGCCATCGTCCTAATTCGCCCAGACTCTTTTCATCGATTGCGGCGATGACCGTTTCTCCCCCTGCCGGGAGCTTTCCCCTGGAGACCATTCGCAAATCAAGTGCCTTCAGTTCCATAAACCGGAGAAAGGGTACATCGATAAAGAACATGATAAGGGCGATAAAAATGACAAGGAAAGTTATTTTCAGAGGTGACACGGAGAATATCTTTTTTAGTTGTTCATTCATAGCCTCAACCCTCGGATTTTGTCGAATAATACCAAAGGTGTTTCGAAAGTCAAGGTAAAGAAGGTGGAATGCACAGCTTTCTCTCCTGTCATTCCTCCCTTGGTGGGATGGATTGACGCACAATAAACAAAAGGGAAGCAAAAGCCCCCCTTTCTTAATTGATATGTGTTGATTGTGGTTAGATATTAAAAATGGCGCGAAACTCCGTCACTCGAACCAACGGCCTCACAGAACCGCTCTCTTTTTTCAATTGCACAATTCCATACTGTTCCATATTTTTTAATGTCCTCGAAAGATTGCTTATCTTTCTTCCGGTAACATCAGCAAGCTCAGTAAGTGATCTTGGTTTTTGCTCTTTGATGGTTTTCAAAAGCTCTCTATTTTTTTTGCTAAGAATCTGTGCCATTGATTCAACAGAATCAAACCATATTTTAGGCCCATCTTTGGGTGGTTTTAGTTGGCCCTTGGCAATTTCAATAGTATACTTCTGAAAGTCTTCACGGGACATAATCCCTATTTTCATAGCTTGTGCCATTATAGCTACCTCCGTTCAAGAAAATCATTTACTGTATTCCAGAAATCTTCCAGTAATTGGGACGCTGTATCAAACTCGTAAGAAGAAACTACTTTGCGTTTGTGAATATGATCCCAGGTAATTTTTTTGGCTTTATGCCTTTTTCTTTTTGGCAAATAATGATGCGCGTTATCATATCCGACGATTCTTGTATTGTTGGCGTCATGTAATGTTATTGAATAGCTTATACCATGGGGGACATATTTTGTTGGATCTATCCTGTAAGCCTCAAACTTTACCCAATATCTTCCGCTCTCTATGAAATAGGTGTATCCATTAAAATCTAATAGAGTTTGGAGCTCATAATCTACGTTCATTTGATAGGACTTTTATCATCCGATGATAAGAATGTCAATTGCTTTTTTGTGGCATTTATATATCGGGATACTCTTATATACTTTAGCTAATTAGAGCAATCCTTACGCCGCTTCGAGTTTATTATATCTTAAAATCTTGACAGGGAAGGTGCGTTAATATAAGTAGTTTAGTCGTCGGTGAGCGGGTACGCGTTCACTGTAAATTCAGGACTGCACCGTCACTTTATTGCACAAACAAAGCCGATGTAGCTCAGCCGGTAGAGCAACTGATTCGTAATCAGTAGGTCGCCAGTTCGATTCTGGCCATCGGCTCCACATCGGCTCCAGAAAATCAATGGGATACGGAGAGATACCGTAACCCATTTTCCTTTCTTTTATTATCTTCTCCCCATTCTCTCCCCACTTTTAGGGAATTCCATGCCTTTTATTCTTTGAGAAATAGTCTATTTTGTCCGGGATAATGATATTGATAAAAGGTTCCCGTCCAGAGTGCGGCGTCGATTTCTCATCATGCTTGGTGCGGCTTCCATATCCGCATCATAGCCGCTTAACGTTGGGCAGCTGCCGGTCAGACCTTACCCTCTCTCCATAAGGCAAAAAGAATGCTTTCCCAGAACCCCCGGTATGACCCGGATGTGAGCAACGGCAGGGCATGGGGCCCCCTTTATGTACTCCGTAAATGCATTACACACCTTGGCAAAAAAAGGATTCTTCCCGGAATTGCCTCCTACCACCCCTTTTCAAATCCCGTTGTATAAGCACCGTTGTCAAAAAATTTTGGGAAGTTTGGGAAACGCCTTGCCAAACAAATTTCCTTTTTTCACAGTAGATTTACTGTCTAAACAATGGTAGTGATAGTGCGTATGTAACCAGCGATTAATATTCATAGAGTCTTTAACCCTTGATGAGGTTAGTATGGACTGATTATTGAAACCCCGTGTCTCACAGAGAGAATGCGGGGTTTTGTGTTTAAGCAGTTGGGTCATGTAATTTGCGGTTGAAAAAACTGAGGGAGGAATGTTTATGATTAAAAGACTATTTCCCATATGTCTATCTGTTATCATTCTCGTAGGTTTGTCATCTTTGTCATATGCAGAATGTGCATGGGTTTTATGGATACAAAAAGAATATTTGATTGTAAAAGAACCGCCTGAACAGCGAGTATATTGGGAAATTAACAATGCCGTTCCAACACATAAGGAGTGTAAAGAGCTGCAAAGGCAACTTTGGGAAAGAATGGATAAACATTATAAAAATCTACCGCATACAGGAAAAGTGGATAGCACTCCTTTTATTATCATTGTGAAGACGGGAGAGGCTACTCTTACTGAATCTTTTTATTGCCTACCTGACACAATAGACCCAAGAAAGAAATGACAAAAACGAAACTGAAGAAATAACCATTAACCGAGGGCTGCCATGCTTGATTACTGAAACCCCGTTTCCAAGAGAGCGGGGTTTTGTGTTTTTTAGATTTAAGGTGTAAGAAAGTCGACCGTTGTTTACAGTATTTCGGGATAAAAGTATTCGATCAATTTTTCTTCCGGCTTTAAGCCGTCAATTCCCTTGTGAGGGCGAACGCCGGAGAGAAATGGGGTCAAATCTTTACTATTGACATTTGGATAGATTCTTCTGTCAAGAACAAAGACTTGACCCCCTAACTGCTCCGTAATCAGTAGGTCGCCAGTTCGATTCTGGCCATCGGCTCCAGATGATTAACATACAAACGTGAGAATTCTATTGTTATCAATTTGCTAATCACATTTCACCACATTCTGTTTCAACTGAATCAATAACTTTAAGGAAATTATTTTGAATTTTTAGACGGTTAGCTCCTGTAATCTGGATAGGGGAGACAGAAAAACCAGTAAAATTTCCAATTGCCGTCGAAATGAGTATCTTTTTCTCATTGACACTTCGTTTTACACTCCTTACACTGTCGAAAATAAGAAATACAATCAGCTGATTCAAGGTGCGGAATAGAGAAGATAAATTCTCTTTTTGTAGAAAAGTGATGATGAAATGAACATCCCCTTGTTTATTGCAGGACTAATCTTAATCCTCATAGTTTTGGGAGATGCCTTTGAAACGATGGTGCTCCCGCGCCGCGTGACACGGAGGGTAAGGCTGGCTCGTTTATTCTTCCGCTACGCGTGGAGATTCTGGTTGACTATCGCCAGGCTAATAACTTCACGCAGAGGCATGGAGACGTTTCTCGGTTTTTTCGGACCTCTTTCAGTGCTCATCCTGATAATCCTTTGGGCCACCGGCCTGGTTTTTGGCTTTGCTTTCATGCTTTTTGCGTCCGGTTCGATTCTTGCGATGCCGGAAGGAAGTGTCAGTTTCGCCACTTACCTCTACCTAAGCGGGACGACCTTATTTACACTCGGTTTGGGAGATGTCGCTCCGACCGCTCCTTTGGCGAGGGGAATAATCGCCGCTGAGGCCGGGTTGGGCCTCGGATTTCTTGCCCTCGTCATCAGTTATCTGCCTTTGTTAAACCAGTCATTCGCTCGTCGCGAGGTGACCATATCACTCCTCGACGCGCACGCGGGCTCGCCGCCCACGGCAAGGGAAATGTTACATCGGCATATTCATCACAATGAGGTTGATGAACTCCGTCAACATCTTTACGAATGGGAACGATGGTCCGCGGAATTACTTGAGAGCCATTTATCCTATCCGGTGCTCGCTCTTTTTCGTTCTCATCATGAGAACCAGTCGTGGCTCGGGTCTCTCACGGCGATACTGGATACATGCGCGTTCGCCTTGGCGAGCCTGGAAGGTGTCTGTAAGGATCAGGCGAAATTCACCTTCGCAATGACACGGCACGCAATTGTCGACATCGCACAGATCTTCAACTGTCCCCCTGTCCATCCGGAACATAACCGACTTCCTAAAGCAGAACTTGAACATTTATGCTCCATATTGTCAGAGGCAGGTCTCAAGCTCGAAGAGGCGGATGTCCTTGAAAAGGAACTTTCTCAGTTGCGCACGATGTATGAACCATATGTCTACGCTCTTTCCAAATACCTTCATATTACTGTCCCACCCTGGATTTCGAGATCCAGGCGTGCAGATAATTGGCAGACAAGTCATTGGGATACTGGCTCTGGTTTGGAGAGAAAGAAACTGTTGGACGACATATGGGATGATCATTTTTGATTCGAAAAAAGACAACAGGAGTGGGAACAGGCTGAAAAAATAATCAGGAGGGTACAGATGAATTACAAACTTATAAAATTTGACAAGATAGGTGCTGTTGGAACCATTACATTAAACAATCCGGAAAGAAGAAATGCTCTTTCTTGTGATATGCTGAAAGAGCTTAACGATCTATTAGACAAACTGCAGGCAAAGAAAGATGTAAAAGTTGTCATTATCAGGGGCGCCGGTAAGATTTTTTCATCCGGCCACGACCTCTCAGAAATGATAGATCGGGGTCTGGCGGATTACATGGAGGTATTTCATATCTGTAGCTCTTTCATGCAAAAAATACAGCGCATGCCGCAGCCCTTTATTGCCCAAGTGCATGGCATAGCCACTGCTGCCGGATGTCAGCTCGTGGCCGCATGCGATCTCGCTGTCGCTGAAGAAGGGGCACTTTTCGGGACCCCGGGTGTAAGGCTTGGCATCTTCTGCACGACACCGGCAATACCTTTAGTTCGTGCTGTGGGAAGGAAACGGGCCCTGGAAATGCTCTTCACAGGAAGGATGGTGTCGGCGAAAGAGGCAGAGCAGTTCGGGCTTGTAAACAAGGTTGTGCCCTTGGATAAGTTGGAGGAAGAAACGAAAAAGCTGGCAGAGAAAATTGCCGAGGCCAGTCCTTTAACGCTGCAGATCGGCAAAGGGGCCTTTTATGCGCAGGTGAATCTGAGCGATGCGAATGCGTATGATATCGGCAATGAGGTCATGGTAAGTAACCTCTTCGCAGATGACGCAAGGGAGGGCATCCGTGCTTTTCTCGAAAAACGCAAGCCCCTGTGGACCGGAAAATGACAGAACACAGATCTGACATGCAATTACTGTCCGGCATTTAGCTCTTAGTTCTTTTTTTCTCGTATAATTCTGATGGAGATAAGTGAAAATACTGGGGAACTTGAACTCAAAATGTGATATATGGAGGGTAAGTTACCGGGGTAAACTCGTTTATGTTCTTGGTAGGTCTTGCCAAGAAGTTTTTCAGATTATAGTTTAGCAAATAATGAGGAGGGACGTGATATGGCCGAGGCAAAGAAATTGAAGCAACTAAGTTTTTCCCTGCCCAACAAGGTTGGACTACTGGCTCAAGTGGCATCTGCCGTTTCCCAAGCAAAGGTCAATATAGAGGCGATCTGCGCTTATGGGATGGACGATAAGGGATATTTCATGGTCGTCACCGACAATAATGCAAAGGCAAAGAAGGTGCTGGCCAAAATGGGAGCCAATGTTGAGGTGGAAGATGTGCTCGTTGTCGGCGTGCCGAATAAAGTTGGGCAGCTGCAGAAACTGGCAAAGAAAATCGCCGATGCGGGAGTTGACATTTACTACGTCTATGGAAGCCCCGGCGCAGGCAAAACGACATGCCTCGTTTTTAAGACCGCCAATGACGGCAAAGCATTGAAAGCAATCAATGCGTAAAATTTTTCGTTAGTCTAATCGCCGAAAAGATCAGTCCGCATTTTGAATTGATGATAAACGTGATTGCGGATCAGAGGAGGAGTGCATTTGTTATATTAACTTCTCTTGGTCTCCGCTTTTTTTCATGATGCGTCATCTATGGCCTTGATTAACGCATGTCCCTGCCCTTGACCTCCACTGGTATTCCCCACCATCCATCCTGTTTAGTTTCCTTAACATCGAGAGCTGTTGGATTCCTGTGACCAGAGACAGAAAATCCCATGTGACCCCATGACGCATATATTGATTCATGCTTCCAGAATTCGGATTGTTCTGCCAGGTGGCCGCAGCCTGATACCATTAAGATGATTAACAGGATGAATAACTTTTTCATATTGTGTCTTCCTTTCTATTAGAAGTGACTTTATTCTCAAAGACTAACGCATTTAACTCCGTTTCTTCTTTCTCATTTTTATTACTACAAAGAAAGGTGTTTTGGTATCCAATTTCTGGCATTATAATATATATTTTTCATCAATAATTCCCCTTGACTTAATTCAGTTTACCCATTTACTATCCCTTGCCTATACAAATATTTTGAGGGCTTTAGACATCTTGACCATGCCGATAAGGACACGACGCAGGGAGCAGAAAAGCATGAAAGAGGAACAAGTCGCCCTGGTGACAGGTGGCAGTCGAGGCATTGGCCGCGCGATCGCGCTTGAGCTTTCATCAGCAGGATATGAACTCATCATTACGTACAAATCCGACGATGTCTCAGCCGAAGAGACCCTGGATACTATCCGATCGAAAGGCGGCGTGGGCGAAAAGGTCCGGTTTGATGTGTCTGATTCGATAGAGGCGGCAAGACGGATGGACGATATCCTTGCCCGGCATAAGAACATTCGAGTCCTCGTCAATAACGCCGGAATCACTGCTGATGGGCTGTTTATGATGATGCGCGAGGAAGATTGGGATAGGGTGATTCAAACGACCCTCAAAGGCTTCTACAATGTGACCAAGCCAGTAATTAAGAGGATGGCAAGAAACCACCGGGGATCTGTTGTTTCTATCTCATCTCTATCAGCTCTCGTGGGAAACAGGGGACAGACCAATTACGCTGCGGCAAAGGCGGGCCTGATTGCCGCCAGCCGCGCACTCGCATCCGAGGTGGCAAGGTTAGGTATCCGGGTGAATGTTGTTGCACCGGGGCTCATCGATACAGAAATGATTAAGGGAGCACCACTGCAAAAAATTAAGGAAATCATTCCTATGGCAAGAGTCGGGAGACCCGAGGAGGTGGCTAAGGTCGTCCGTTTCCTGTGTTCCGATGACGCCTCTTATATTACAGGGCAGGTAATTTCCGTCAACGGCGGCATGTTTTAGCAGTCGCAGCCTTTTTAGAACGAATAGACAACCCCAAAGTTTACCCCATAGAGTTTCGTCGTGCTTGACGGTTCGTAAAAACCGTCCACAATATCACTCTGGCCGATTTCGCTGTATTCGTACCAGGGCTTGACGACGAGCGACCAGGCTTGAGAGAACTTGTAGCGTACGGGGAGTTCCGCGTAATATCCGACTTTGTTTCCCAATTTGAACTCAGGGTCGTTGGAAGCGGGGTTCAATTCAGAGAAGTAGGCTGTCATCTTGCCATAGAACATTATGCGGAGACCGACATTTGGTTCGATGACCACCTTTTTGCCGCAGTTAAATTCAGCCGCTATACCAACAGGAATGTAATGCCAGTAGTATTTTTCTTTATAAGAGATGTAGGTCGCCGTCACTGACGCCTGGCCGCGCTCCCAGTAACGATAACCATATCCTGTGTAGGGCTTAATGGAAATATTTCCCGTAACTGCAAGATTATAGCCTACGTCCAATTCTCCACGGAAAAAGATTTGACGGTTATCGTTGGAAAACCTTATGGGTGTGCCGGCCTGCGTGGTTCCATCAAATTCTACATCTCCGGAAGAGAATTCAAGAAACATCTTTGAGTAGAAATCATTAGGGGCGGGCAGGTCTTCCTTATAATCAAGATTCCAATACATTAGCGCGAATTCGAAGTTATAATTGGGGATATTTTTTTGGGCATCAGTTATTTTGTCAGAAGAAATGGGATAGCCTTCCTGTTTTTCCACTGCTAAGGAAAAACCAGGCAAGATTAAGAGAAATATAGCGATCACAGAACATGCGACTTTAGCCTTCATAATAAGAAGCCTCCTTATGTTCTTCTCTACTAAAAGGGCGAATTGGCTGATGATCTTTATCATCTCGTAATTACGGCAATCAGTCGGAACTTGCTTTTTTATTGGGCGTGATTAGTAGCATATAAGAACATTATATGCAATTGTTTCGAGGCAAATAATTTCAGCAGAAAGCTGACAAAGCGGTAAAGATAAATTGGGCCCGATAAATATTCTCAAGTTGCTTTATCAAATGCCTTTTGGTATTTTACCGGCTCATTTATCTTCACTATGATATCGCTGAGGAAGAAGGTCATACCGAGAAATGGCAGACAGGATTGAAATAGGATTCAAGGAGGGGGTCAGAGATTCCCTCGGGGAAAAGATAAAGAAAAGAATCGTGGAAAATCTGCAAATCAAGGTTGATTCCGTAAAGACCATTGATGTCCATACCATTGATGGAAATCTGACCCAGAAGGAGCTGGAAATGGTTGCTGCCGGCCCACTTTCAGATCCCATCATCCAGAATTTCGCCATCAACAGCGGTCTGGCCAACAGGTTCAATTGGATGATTGAAGTCGGTTTCCGGCCCGGTGTCACTGATAACGTCGGAAAAACTGCGAGAGAAGCTATCGAATTGCTTTTGGGAAAATTGCCAGACCGGCTTTTCGGTGTTCATACGTCAAGGCAATATGTAATCGAAGGACCCATCGGCGGAGACGACGCGGAAAGGTCTCCCTATGTTCCCCGTGTCATCGGCGAAGACCGGTTGCATATTGAGGAAATCAATCTTGACAAGAGCGACAAGACGCTTATGAAAATCAGCAATGGCCGCGTCCTCGCCCTGAATTTGGAGGAGATGAGAGCGCTCCGGGATTATCTGAAAAACAAGGCAATTTTGAAAGACAGGAGAAAGGCAGGCCTGGGCAGGAATATGACCGATGCCGAACTTGAGTGCCTGGCGCAGACTTGGTCCGAACACTGCAAGCATAAAATATTCAATGCCCGTATTGTCTATGAGGACGAACGGGGCGCGAGGGAGGAAATCAATTCCCTTTTCGATAGCTACATCAAAAGGGCCACAAAAGAGATCCGGGAACGTTTGGGGAAGGACGACTGGTGTCTTTCCGTATTTGTGGATAATGCCGGAATTATCAGGTTCAATAAAGATTACAACCTGGTTTTCAAAGTGGAGACCCACAATTCTCCGTCAGCACTCGATCCATACGGCGGAGCACTCACGGGAATTGTCGGAGTTAACAGAGATCCCTTTGGCACAGGAAGGGGGGCCAAACTTATCTTCAATACGGACGTCTTCTGCTTTGCACCACCCACCTATGATAAACCGCTCCCGAAACGGATTCTCCATCCGAGACGCATCTATGAAGGGGTGAGGGAAGGCGTTGAACACGGTGGGAATAAGAGCGGTATNCCCACGNTTAACGGATGCATTGTGTTCGATGAGCGGTTCCTGGGGAAACCCTTGGTCTACTGTGGAACGGGAGGGATCATGCCCTCTGTTATTCAAGGGAAGCCTTCGCATACGAAAGAGATTCTGCCCGGAGATTTAGTTGTCATGGCCGGAGGCAGGATAGGGAAGGATGGAATTCACGGGGCAACGTTTTCTTCCGAGGAACTCCACGAGGGTTCTCCTGTGACGGCTGTGCAGATCGGCGATCCCATCACACAGAAAAAGATGACCGATTTTCTGCTGATGGCGAGAGACCGTGGCCTCTACCGGTGTATAACCGATAACGGCGCGGGGGGTCTTTCTTCCTCTGTTGGTGAGACCGCGCGCCTATCCGGCGGCTGCGAGATCGACCTGAAAAAAGCGCCTTTAAAGTATGCCGGTTTGAATCCCTGGGAGATTCTTATCTCCGAATCCCAGGAGAGGATGACGCTGGCAGTGGCTCCCGAATTGGTGAACGAATTTTTGGAGCTTGCAAAGAAGATGGATGTGGAAGCAACTGTTGTTGGCAGATACACGGATTCAGGAATGTTCCATGTTTCTTACGGTGACAGTACCGTCGCTTATTTGGAGATGGATTTTCTCCACGATGGGGTTCCCCAGATGCAGTTGCACGCGAAATGGCAGCCCCGCATTTATCCTGAACCTGATTTTCCCGAGCCCGCCCATATGGGAGGGGCCTTAAAAGAAATGTTAGGGAGGCTTAACATCTGCAGTAAAGAGTCCGTCGTCAGACAGTACGACCATGAGGTCCAGGGTGGAAGCGTCGTTAAACCGCTTGTCGGGGTATGCAATGACGGGCCCAGTGATGCCGCCGTCATCCGGCCCATCCTGACTTCCTTCGAAGGCGTGGTTGTGGCCAACGGCATCTGCCCGCGCTACGGTGATATTGATACCTACCACATGGCCGCATGCGCCATTGATGAGGCCATAAGGAATGCCATAGCTGTAGGCGGGAGCCTTGACTTCATGGCGGGGCTGGATAACTTCTGTTGGTGTGATCCTGTCCAGTCTGAGAAGACTCCCGAT
>PDVH01000087.1_pt1 | contig 17024 bp, 12 predicted proteins | sample 1369781 | NCBI WGS metagenome assembly PDVH01 (sample SAMN07795378, study PRJNA414565) | Alkali sediment metagenome, whole genome shotgun sequencing project. | isolation source: glacial lake sediment | place: Bosnia and Herzegovina: Donje Bare Lake | collected 2016-06
GGAGGAGGAGGCCGACTTCCTCACGCCTCAGAAGAGGAGAGAGACATCGGTCACGGTCAGGTCCGGCGAGAGTGGCTGGGTCGACAACGTGATGCTCACGGAGTCGGAGAACGGCTCAAGGCTGGTGCAGGTCAAGGTCAGAGACGAGAGGATCCCTGAGCTTGGCGACAAGTTCGCATCCAGGCACGGCCAGAAGGGAGTCATCGGACTCTTGGTCCCGCAGGAGGACATGCCGTTCACAGAGGACGGTCTGGTGCCGGATCTCCTGATCAACCCGCACGCGGTGCCGTCTCGAATGACCGTCGCTCACGTTCTGGAGATGATCGGCGGCAAGGTCGGCTCCATGGAGGGCAGATACATCGACGGCACTCCGTTCAGCGGCGAGAGAGAAGAGGCCATCAGGGATTCCCTGGTCAAGAACGGCTTCAAGCACAACGGCAAGGAGGTCATGTACGATGGCACGACCGGAAGGAAGATCGAGGCCGAGATATTCATCGGCGTCATCTACTACCAGAAGCTGCACCACATGGTCTCCGGCAAGCTGCATGTCAGAAGCAGAGGGCCCGTGCAGATACTCACCAGACAGCCGACAGAGGGCAGGTCCAGACAGGGCGGTCTGAGGTTCGGAGAGATGGAGAGGGATTGTCTGATAGGTCACGGTGCTGCGATGGTAATCAAGGACAGGTTGCTGGACGAGTCTGACGGCACGCTGCAGTATGTCTGCGGCAACCCGAGCTGCGGTCACATCGCCATACTCGACAGGCGGGGAACGCTGAGATGTCCGGTCTGCGGCAACAACTCGAAGATCTACCAGGTGCAGACATCCTATGCTTTCAAGCTCCTGCTCGACGAACTGCTCTCGCTTGGAGTCGCCATGCGCTTGCAACTGGAGGACTTGAAATGAACGTCTCCGGCGTGACCAAACGCATCTCGTCAATCAAGTTCGCGCATCTGTCTCCTGATGAAATCAGGAAGATGAGCGCGACGAAGATAATCACCGCTGACACGTATGATGACGACGGCTTCCCGATCGACATGGGCCTGATGGACCCGCACCTGGGTGTCATCGAGCCTGGACTGAGGTGCAAGACCTGCGGCAAGAAGGTGGACGAATGCCCAGGCCACTTCGGCCACATCGACCTCGCGATGCCGGTCATACATGTGGGCTACGTGAAGGAGATCAAGAAGCTGCTCCAGTCGACTTGCAGGTCCTGTGGCAGACTGTTGCTCACCCGCGATCAGGCCGAGGAGTACAGGAAGCAGAGGGACCGCATGGAGGAGCTGGGCGCAGGCGAGCTCGACACTGGCGCGGTCTCGAAGGAGACCGCCAGGGACGCGGCGTCGAGGACGACGTGCCCGCACTGCGGAACCGTCCAACTTAAGATAACGCTCGACAAGCCCACGACCTTCAGGGAGGAAGGGCACAAGCTCACTCCGAAGGAGGTCAGGGAGAGGCTCGAGAGGATTCCGGACGAAGATCTCAGTTCTCTCGGCATCGACCCGACAGTATCGAGGCCGGAATGGATGGTGCTCACGGCGCTTCCAGTACCTCCGGTCACTGTGAGGCCTTCGATCACGCTTGATTCAGGCGACAGGTCCGAGGACGATGTCACCCACAAGCTCGTCGACGTCCTGAGGATCAACCAGAGGCTGCGAGAGAACAGGGACGCTGGAGCTCCGCAGCTGATCGTTGAGGACCTCTGGGAGTTGCTGCAGTATCACGTCACCACGTACTTCGACAACCAGACTTCTGGCATTCCGCCTGCGAGGCACAGATCTGGCAGGCCGCTGAAGACCCTTGTCCAGAGGCTCAAGGGCAAGGAGGGCCGGTTCAGGTCGAACCTGTCCGGCAAGCGTGTGAATTTCTCCGCGAGGACGGTCATCTCTCCGGACCCGATGCTTTCCATCAACGAGGTCGGCGTGCCAGTCGAGGCCGCAAGAGAGCTTACAGTACCCATACACGTCACCGAGCGTAACCTCGAGAAAGCGAAGGAGATGTGCAAGATGGGGCCCATCCCAGCCGGTCCGGATTACAAGCCCGGCGTGAACTACGTCATCCGCTCGGACGGCCGCAGGATCAAGGTCACTGACAAGAACGCCGAGACGGTCGCAGAGACCATCGAGGCAGGCTATGTCGTCGAGAGGCATCTGATGGATCACGACATAGTGCTGTTCAACAGGCAGCCTTCGTTGCACAGGATGTCCATCATGGCGCACGAGGTCAGGGTCATGCCATACAAGACCTTCAGGTTCAATCTCTGCGTCTGCCCACCATACAACGCAGACTTCGATGGAGACGAGATGAACCTGCACGTGCTCCAGAGCGAGGAGGCCAGAGCAGAGGCGAAGGTGCTGATGAGGGTCCAGGAGCACATCCTGTCCCCGAGGATGGGAGCCCCTGTGATCGGCGGCATACACGACCACATCACGGGCTCGTTCCTGCTGACGCACATGGACTCCAGGTTCACGCGCGAGGAGACGCTCAAGATCATCGAGAAGGTCGGCGACATCAAGCTGCCCAAGCCGAAGACCCAGGGAGGCGTGGAGTACTGGACTGGCAAGCAGCTGTTCAGCCTGATCCTCCCGCCAGACCTGCACATGACTTTCAAGGCCTCGATCTGCCAGAAGTGCACGAACTGCAAGAAGGACAAGTGCGAGCACGACGGTTTCGTCGTCATCAGGCATGGCAAGCTGTACATGGGCACGATCGACGAGAAGGCCATTGGAGCGTTCAAGGGCAAGATACTCGACAAGCTCTCTAGGGACTACGGCCCCGACAAATCAAGGGAGTTCATCGACATGGCCACGAAGCTCGCGATCGGCGCGATCATGGTCCGGGGATTCACGACCGGTATCGACGATGAGGACATCCCAGACCAGGCCAAGCGCGAGATCGACGATGCGATGACACAGGCGAAGATGAAGGTCGAGGAGCATGTCCAGGCGTACAGGCGGGGCGAGCTGGAGCAGATGCCCGGCCGGTCTAAGGTCCTAGGCAAGGCGAGAGACACCGCGGGTCAGATCGCGGGCAGGCACCTGGGTCTCGAGAACTCTGCTGTCATCATGGCAAGGTCAGGGGCGAGGGGCTCGATGCTCAACTTGTCTCAGATGGCCGGCGCGATAGGGCAGCAGGCCGTCAGAGGGGAGCGCCTCTCCAGAGGCTACTGGAACCGCACTCTCCCGCACTTCCAGAAGGGCGACCTGGGCTCGGAGGCGCGAGGCTTCGTCAGGAATTGTTACAAGAGCGGACTCACCCCCGCAGAATACTTCTTCCACTCGATGGGTGGCCGAGAGGGGTTGGTCGACACTGCGGTCAGGACTTCCCGGTCTGGATACATGCAGAGGCGGCTCATCAACGCGCTCGAGGACCTGAAGGTCATGCAGGACGGTTCTGTGAGGAACACTGCAGGCACCATCATCCAACTCAGTTACGGCGAGGACGGAATCGACCCGACGAGAAGCGTTGGCGGCGATGCGGTCGACATCGACGATGTCATACTGACGGTCCTGGGAGACCAGGGCGAGCTGATCGCCAAGGTCCGGGAGAAGGGCGCGCTCAGCTACGGCATCCAGGACAGGGACCTGCTCGAGACGCCTTCGGAAGACGCTGAGACGGAGACCGAGGAGCCCGAATTCGAGGGCGGCGGCTCCGAGGAGGGATGAGCGCCATGACAGCAAAGAACGCGATGGATGTCTTCATCCGCAAGGGCGTCGACGAGAAGACCGCTGAGAAGATCGTCGAGAAAGGATACACATTCACGAAGGTCGCGAGAGCATCGGACAAGGTCAAGAGGGACCTGGAGAAGCTGCTAGGGGAGAAGAAACTGAAGCAGCTCCTCGGAGCGGTCAAGGCCAAGGACCGGATGCCGAGGAAGAAGAAGGAGAAGCCGCTCAAGAAGCCGGTCTTCTCGAAGAAGGAGTTGCCGAGCAAGGCGCCTCAAATCACTCCTCTTGAGGCCAAGATGATGAAGATGCTCGAGAAGAAGAACCGGATGCTCCCGCGCTCGGTCCTGAGCGAGATATCCTCAAGGCTCGAGGGAGTCGAGATTCCGGAGAAGCTGATCGATAAGATGCTCGACCTCACGATCGAGAGGTTCCAATCACACACAGTCGATCCGAACGAGTCAGTCGGCATCCTGGCCGCCCAGAGCATAGGTGAGCCAGGCACGCAGATGACCATGAGGACTTTCCACTATGCGGGGGTCGCGGAGATGAACGTCACGCTCGGTCTGCCGAGGCTGATCGAGATCGTCGACGCGAGGCGCGTGCCAAGCACTCCGATAATGGAGATACATCTGGAAGAGGCTGCCCAGGACGAGCTGGACAAGGTGCGCGAGATCGCATCTAACATCGAGCGGACGAACCTGATCGACATCGCGGATGTCGAGACTGATATCAACAACATGGAAGTCCTCGTGAAGCTCGAGAGGAAGAAGATGGAGCGCAAGTCCATCACGCCAGAGGACGTGCTGCGGAAGATCAACAAGTCCAAGGGAGTGAAGGGTCTCGGCGAGATGCGCGAACAGAACATCGTGATCAAGTGCGACGAACCGTCCTACAAGAAGCTCCAGAAGATCTCGGAGGACACAAAGGCGTGTCCGATAAAGGGCGTCGAGGGCATCCAGAGGGCTGTGATCCGAAGGGTCAGCGGCCACTACGTAATCTACACGGAGGGCTCGAACCTGGAGAAGGTCCTGGAGATCCAGCACGTGGACAAGAAGCGGACTTCGACCAACAGCATAATGGAGATATACGAAGCGCTCGGCATCGAGGCCGCGAGGAACGCCATAATCAACGAAGCCTCCCGAACGCTTGACGAGCAGGGTCTTACAGTCGACATACGCCACATAATGCTCGTGGCAGATCTCATGACGAACGACGGCGACGTGAAGGCCATCGGCAGGCATGGCATTTCTGGCCGCAAGTCGAGCGTACTCGCAAGGGCCGCGTTCGAGATCACATCCACGCACCTGCTCCGAGCAGGCATAACGGGCGAAGTGGACACGCTTGAAGGCGTTGTGGAAAACATTATAGTAGGTCAGCCGGTTACTGTGGGCACTGGCGCTGTCAATCTCGTGTGGGCACCGTCTGGGAAGGGAGAAGGTGATAAGAAATGATTGACATTGTTCGCGCTCTCAAAACCGCGGCGACCACCGGCGACGTGAGGTTCGGCCTCGCGGAGACGAAGAAGTGCATCAAGAAGGGCGAGGCGAAGCTCGTGGTCGTTTCGAGCAACTGCCCTGAGAAATCGCTTACGGAATCTGGCTCGTCACCGAAGCTACTCGTATTCGATGGGACGAATGTTGAGCTGGGGTCTGCGTGCGGGAAACCTTTCCCGATATCCGCGTTGGCCATCATAAGCCCTGGAGAGTCCAACATACTCTCCGCCTGATGAGTGGTCATATGGGAGATATCACTTTTACGGAAGACACTCTGCGGTACATCACCTTGTTCGAGAAGGTCACCGGCACCCAGGTCAAGGACTGCCTGGAAACCGAAGAGAAGCTCGTCTTCGTGGTGGAGAAGGGTCAGGGAAGCAGGGCCGTGGGCAAGAAGGGCGAGAACGTCATCCGGCTGAAGAACCTCACGGGGAAGAACATACATGTCATCGAGTACTCGGAGGACCCCGAGACGTTCATCAAGAACGTCTTTCACACATACTCGGTCCAGAGCGTCACGATCGAGGACCGAGGGAACATCATTCATGCGACGGTCACCGTCGACCCGAAGGTCAAGGGAAAGGCCATCGGCAAGAATGGGAAGAACCTGCGGATAGCCCGCGAGGTCGTCAACAGGCACCATAACGTTCAGAGCATCAGCGTCGCTTGAGCGGCACGCGCTCCACCTCTAGTCTGTCGGCCGTTGGATACTCTTCAACTATGAATGACGGGTCATCGAGCTCGCCCGCGATCTCCTCGAGGATCCAGGGTGCGACCTCCAACCGTTTCTTGAAGGGATTGCTCCAGACGAATCTGCCGGGCAGATCGAACTTCTTCATGATGTATGCGGCCGTCGCGGCAACCTTGTCCGTCTCGATCAGGCCTATGAGGAAAGTCCCGTCCTTTGTCAGCAATTCGTGCGGTCTCCGGACGTTCTTCGCCCTGCGCAAGATCCTTCTCCTCAGTTGGATCCCGTCCTTGAACGCGGAGGAGCAATAGTGCAGGGGCACATCGGTCTTGACACTCAGGAGGTCCAGTGCGAGCTTCTCGCTCCCGGCCACCCCAGAGGAGATGTCGTTCTCTGCCTTGACATCGAACCCGAGGGCCCTGAGCGCGCGCCAATTGGTCTCGGAGAACTCGAGCTCGTTGAGGTTGACGAAATCCAGTCCATGCTCGTTGGCGAACGAGATCGCACAGAGGATGTCCCCGGCCTTCCCTGGGATCGCAGGTATTTCCAGGCCGACCTTCAGCTTATGTTTCTGCGCTCTCTTGATGGCATAGACGTAATCCGATTCGTTGAGCCTTTTCCACTGATTCATCGGCGGGTGAAACCTAATCTCGTCAAGCCCTGCAAGTGCTACCATGTCAATCTTCTTCAAGTCGGTCGTGGAGGTGTATAGATGGATGTGGTGCGTTTTCCCGAATCTCTTCTTGAGGGCTTTGATGGATTCGACTGTCCTGTCTATAACCTCAAGGGGATCTCCGCCTGTGATTCCTGTCCCGAGCGCATCCATGAGCTCAGCCTCGTGAATCACTTCGTCGACGCCACCGACACTTCTCTCGTTTGCGAAGAAGACGTCCTTTCCTCTCTTGGCCGACGACAGTGGACAGTAGCAGCATCTGCGAGAACACTTGCCGGTAACGAGGAGTACGAGCTTCGCTCCTTTCTCGCAGAGGACGCAGCCCTGAGGCAACTTGCCTGTGTGCGCAGAGCCCTTCGACATTCTTTTGATCTTTCCCACGGGGGTCGTATGCTGCTCATGCATAATGATAGTACTTTCGCGAAGGGTACGTACAGAAAGATTATCCAAAAGGTAGTTGATTTGCCACGGGGAGCAGATGCAGAAGAAGAACAGGATCATCTTGGCGCTCGATGTGACATCCCGCGCTGAGGCGATGCGTGTCGTCGAAGCCGTCAAAGACCATGTGGATGCAATCAAGATTAACTGGCCGCTGGTACTCGCAACTGATCCCAACATAATCAGAGAGCTGTCACGTGTCAAGGATGTCATCTGCGATTTCAAGATTGCCGACATCCCGAATATCAACAAGCTCATCGTCGAGCAGGCTATGTCGCGGGGAGCGAGCGCCGTGATATGCCACGGGTTCACGGGGGACGACTCGGTCAAGGCATGCGTCGACGCCTCGAAAGGGCAGGTCTTCGTCGTCACCGAGATGAGCCATCCTGGAGGAAAGCAGTTCACCGCACCCTTGGCGGACAAACTCGCCGCTTTGGCGAAATCTGCAGGCGCGCGCGGCATAGTCGCGCCCGCAACTAGGCCCGAAAGAATTGCAGCCCTACGAAAGATCATAGGTGCCCTCGAGATAATCAGCCCCGGTGTGGGAGCACAGGGTGGCAAGGCTTCAGACGCTATCATGGCTGGAGCGGACTACATAATCGTCGGAAGGGCGATCTACGATGCTCCAGACCCTGGAAACGCTGCAAAGGCTCTTGCGGACGAGGTCAAAGAGGCAGTCTGAGTCGACGCGGCGTCTTGAAACGCCGGCAGGATGATGACAAAACGTGACGTGCCAGATGATGTTTTCCAGCGACAGGTTCTGAGCGTGCCATCCGGACAACGTATATATAGCACCCTCGGTATCGGTGGGCTACTATCACCAGGTGGCACAATCTTTGGCCGAGGCAAGGGAGAGCCCTCCGAGGTCCTTTCTGTCCAAGATCAAGAGGGGGGACGGGAGACCGAGTGAGTTCAGAAAGTGGATGACCGCCAATTGGCCGTCCCTCATCATGCTGTTCTTCATCTTCGTTCTTGCTCTGTTCATCCGCTCGTACTTCGGGTACGAGATGGCTGCTAGCAATGGGTACCTCGTCTCCGGCGGCTCTGACTCATACTACTGGCAGAGGATTATACATTACTCTGCCGACACTGGAAAACAGCTTTACTGGGATCCTCTGCTCAACTTCCCTGACGGTATCAGGAATCCGCGTCCACCGCTGTTCAGCATGTCGATTGTTGTCCCCGCGACGATTGCACAGGGCATGTTCGCGTCCCTTGATGATGCACTCGGCTGGACACTCCTGTGGTCGACGGCATTCTGGGGAGCTTTGACGATAGTCCCGACCTTCTTCCTTGGGAAGGAGACCTTCGGCCGACGCGCTGGCTTAGTCGCAGCCTTCTTCCTGGCAATCATGCCGAGCCACATCCAGAGAAGCGTGCTCTCAGATGCTGACCACGACTCCATCATCTTGTTCTTCATAGTGCTCACTTTCTACTTCCTGCTGAAAGCCGTCAAGACTCAGGACCACAGGAAATGGGTCGAGAGCTGGCGTAGCTTTGTCAGCATAAAGAGCGGGTTGAGAGACTACTTCACCCACAGCAAGAAGCCGATCCTCTATTCGCTCCTGGCCGTTGTGGCCTACGGTTCCGTCATGCTCCTGGCCGGTGTCGCCTACGGTTCCGTCATCATGACTTGGGTCGGGTTCGGCTACGCGACCGTGCTCATACTCGTTTACTATGTGATACAGGTCGTCTTGAACAAGTTCAAGAACCTCGACTCAACGAGCATCACGCTCATCGTGTTCGTGTCCATGGGGTTCGGCTTCCTGATGTCGTTCCCGGTATACTACGAGCAGACGCTGATCCCAGTCCGGTTCGATGTCCCAGTCTACCTGTTCCTCGCTTCCATCATCTTTGGAATGCTGTTCGTCGTGTCCAGGGACTATCCGTGGACTCTAACGCTCCCGGCCATCGTCATGCTACTGGTCATAGGTGTGTTGACCGTCAATGTGGTCGACCCTGCCCTGGGGCAGGCGATCCTCAGCGGTCAAGGATACTTCGTCCAGAACAAGCTCTACTCGACCATTGCGGAGGCGAAGGCACCCGTGTTCAGCGAGCTTGCTCTAGGCTTCGGGATGGTCACCTTCTTCATGTCTTTGACAGGTCTGATGTGGGCTCTGATCAAGGTCCCGAAGAGAGCGACCACCGAGTACATATTCATCGTGGTCTGGCTCGGAGCCGCGATCTTCATGGCTATATCGGCGGCGAGATTCATGTTCAACGCCGCCCCTGCATTTGCAATCGCCGCTGCGTGGGTCACTGTCATCGTGGTCGACAGACTCGACTTCAACAGCGTGCGCAAATCGCTCGTGGGCGCGAGCGGTTCGTATCTCAGGATCATCAGAAGGAGCGTCAAGATAAGGCATGTCGTTGGCGCCCTGTTCCTTGCATTCCTGGTCGTTCTGCCGAACGTCTGGTATGGCACCGATGCGGGGATACCTTCTGAGAGGAAGACCGCGCTGGACAAGCAGATCTACTACAGCATCCCCGAGTTCATGAGACCCTCTGGCTACGACAAGGTGAACGGGACTGATTGGTACCTCGGGGCTTTCGGGTACTCACTTCCATTGCCCACGTACTACTTCCCAGCGGCATGGGATTGGTTTGCGCAACGTGATGCCGGCATTGTCCCAGATTCGGATAAACCGGCATACGTTTCCTGGTGGGATTACGGATTCGAGGCGGTGCAGGCTGGCAAACACCCGACTGTCGCCGACAACTTCCAGAACGGCTACCAGCTGACGGGTAACGTCTTAATGGCACAGAGCGAAGAGGAAGCGATTGCCATCTTTGCGTACCGTCTCTATCAGGCTTCCGCATCGCATCACTTAGAAGACCAGGTTTCCGCTCTGTTCGAGAAATTCGGTGTGGACTCTAGCCGGATGACTCAGATACTCCACGGTCCCGGGCAGCCGATAATTAACGAAGTCCTCGCGGACCCTTCAACCTATGGTCCGATGGATAGCGCCCTCAGTGTTGGCAACGCGAGGATCGTTGCGGCGAGGGTCGAGCTGTCGAAGATCGGTCTAGACAAACTCGTCTCCCTCTATGGTGAACTCTGCGATATGACGGGCTGGAGCATAAGATACTTCAGCGTCGACTCGAGGATGTTCCCGCGCTCCGGCCAGGACACAGGCATCTTCTACGCGCCCGCCAAGCTATCCGACAGACGGATAATCGACGGTTCTACCCCAATCGACTTCTACGAGATCAAGGCAGTCAACCAGAACGGTCAGCAGTATTCGTTTAGTCAGGTCACAAGCGACATGACCATCGTCGACTACGCTATTGTCTACAAGGACATGTTCTACAAGAGCATGCTCTACAGGGCCATGGGCGGCTACATGGGTACGGACATAGGCCAATCCAACGACGGCATACCAGGCTATTCGGGTCAGACGATGTCAAACTACCCGGGAATGCCCGGCTGGAACATGACGCACTTCAGAATGGTCTACAGGACCGCCTACTACAACCCGTACCCCGATCCCGAATACAGGAATCATCCGGATGCCTGGCAGGCCATAGGAATTGAGGAGGCCCTTGCCAAGAAGAAGCTGATAGACGCTGGCCAGCTGCAGGGCGTGATCGACCAAAGCGCAGGCGTTGTGTACACCGCGGGCGCGGTGTTCCTCGAGTACTACCAGGGAGCTTACGTCAATGGCACGCTGACGACGGAGGAAGGCGATCCTGTTGCGGGCGTTCGTGTCACCGTCCAAGACGATTACGGAATACCTCACGGGAGCGTGCTTACGGACGGCGCAGGCCATTACTCAATGCTCGCGCCTTTCGGGAATGTCACTATCGTGGTGTCGACAGGAGATGCGAAGAACACCGCGATGACCGGCTCCAATGTGATAGCAAAGACACAGTTCAATGTAACGGACGACCAGGCTATGAGGGTGAGCGAAGACCTCGATAACAACGGCGTTCCAGACTACGTCATCACCAAGGACTTCACGATGAAAGGGTCGGAGACCACCGGCAACATATTTTGGGATGTCGACAGCGATGGCAACTATACAGCGAACACGGACAGGTTGATCTCCGATGTGATCGTCACCGCGAAGGAACTGAAGACCAGCAGGCAGTATGCGATCAATGCATCAGATGGGACATTCGATGTCGTTCTTCCACCTGGACAATATGATCTCATGGCATACGTGTACGGCTCCAATGTGTCAATGGCCAGTGGGACAAACATCACAGCGGGCGTCAAGTCGGAACAGAAGCTGGCGGTTCCGGTGTGCGGAGTAATGGGCGACATAACATATGCGAACGGCACGCCCGCTTCGGACATTGGGTTGATCTTGACCGATCTCTCCAACGGTGTCATGCGCACGCTGTATACGAACGAGAATGGCACATACTCCTACGACCCGATTCTCTCCGGACACTACATCCTTACAACCAACGCGCCGAACGACATGTTGTTCAACACACTTGTCGACCTAGCGCCTTCGGCGACCCAGATTCTCAATCTTACAGTCTTCCCGCGATCTGCCATAAAGGCACAAGTTCTCCTTGGGGGATCGCCCGTTGCCTATTCTGTGTTCATGGTGTCCAACGACTACGATCCGACCGAGACCGTCACGAGCCTGGCTGATGCATTCGGATGGATTGACCTAGAGGTCCCGAGTTGCTCGTGGACGATGTATGCGACATACTACACGGGAACGGAGGAGTATGTCGGCGCATCGCACTTCGACGCCACAGCCTCATCCACTGCCAGAGGCACGATCAGCCTGTCCAGCGCGGTCCGAGTCGCAGGCAGCCTAAAAGACTCCAATTCCCTTCCCATAGCAAGCGAGTTCGTCTTCTTCGAGCTGTCGAATGGCGCGAGGGTGCCGGTCAAGGCAGACAGTTCGGGCGTGTTCAACATCAAGCTGCCTGCGGGCACCTACGAAGTCACTAGCAATAGTGTCAATGCGCGAAGCTTCTACTCGGGAGTCGTGACTATCCAAGGCACGGCTACGAGCCCCCTGATCAAGCTGACCCGGGGTGTGCTGCTCCGAGGCGTCATGTATATGGACCAGGACGCCAAGGAAGGCATCTCCTCGACCGACATCGGGGGATTTGCAGAAATGAAGTTCACTGGATCCGATGGCATCGCTTTCATGACCAGGTCTCTTGCGAACGGCTCTTTCGGATTGGTCCTTCCCAAGGACTCCCAAATCGTGTTGACCCTTGGGAATCCAGGATACTCTCTGTGGTCTACTACCTCGATAGCAGCAGCCGACAGCAACTCAGTCCTGGTGGCCACGCCTGACAATGTGACAGTCGAGGGCCAGCTGACATGCGATGGCGAGGGCATCAGAGGCGTGACGGTCGCATTCCTTCCAGATTCATTCCTTATGAACCCAGTCTATGTCAGGACTGGCGCTGACGGCCGCTACTCAGCATCACTTCCTCCCACGTCTTACCGTATCGTTGTTGAGCAGGACACAACCCCGATGGGCGGCGAGAGGTACCTCTACGATCAATCGGTCAAGATACTGCCTGGAGGCGAGTCCGTAGTACGCGACATCCAGGTCGTGAAGAGGGTCGAGATGTACGGTCTCATGACTGGTGCGTCCGAAGACCTCAAGCTCACGCTGCGGGGGCCGGAGACGAAAGATATCACATTGTCATCCGTGAACTACTCGGTGTACGTCCTGCCAGGAACCTACAAGATCTATGGAACTGGTGTTGTGGGATCGGCGCATTATGCGGGCATGAGTACGGCGGTCGTATCGTTCTCATCGAGGCAGCACGACTTGCAGCTGATGCCTGCCTATCAGGTCTCCGGAATGATCAGAACTGGGTCTTCGCCCGTTACCAGGGCGGCAACTGTGATCGCGACGTCCCTGACCGGGGAATCGGTCGCGAGGCAGTCCTCAACTTACGGGGCATACACAATTGAGCTCCCATCTGGCACCTACGACATATCGTATCTCCTGGAGACGAGTAGCTCGTCTGGTGGCCGGACATTCTATGTGGAGTGGTTTGGCGACAATACGATCACGGTCGGGTCAACCTCGATCGCACTCGATGCGAATCTCGACATGCGGCTGGACAACGCAACATTCTCAGGCACGGTCCTCAGTTCCACCGGAGCTGGTCAGGAGGCATATGTGCGGCTCGTCGCGAACACGAACTTCGGTTTGAACGCATCGTTCTACACATCGGCTTCCGGCGCGTTCGATGTCAAGGTACAGCCGGGGGACTACACACTCTATGTGACCAGTCTGCTGGAGAAGAGGGCGTCTTTGAGCACAATTACGTTCTCGAGGAACACGCCAATGGACAAACAGATCAAGCTGTCAGAAGCGAAATACCTCTCAGGCAAGGTAATGGTCGGAGATTCGGGGGTCTCATTGGACTTGTCGGTCTCCCAGGGAAATGCGAAATTGCATCTCACATCTGGACCTGACGGTAGCTACGCCCTCCTAGTGCCGGCAGGCAACTGCACGCTTACCGCTTCTACCTCCGCTGTCGAGCGCGGAATCAAGGTCTCATACTCGGCCTCCAAGACTATCGCAGTCGGGACGACGGATGTCTATTCTGATGTCAGTCTGGCTCGGGACACGAAATGGAGTGTGTCCTCAAGCTGGGACGCGAATCTGACGCAGGATGCGAAGCCCGGCGTAAGAGTCGCGTATTCGTTCACGGTCACGAACACCGGCAACGTTGCAGGCCTGTTCCTGGTCACATTTGTCGGGACCGGGTTCGACGTGTCTTTCTCGCCAAGCGAGGTCTGGCTCGATTTCGGCACGGACAATCAGGCCACTATAGTCGCCAACGTGACGGCAAAGAACACGACGCTGGCGGGGAATACGAAGGTCGACTGCCTCGTACGTGCGAAGTCCATGGCTTCCGCTAGATCGTCCGTAGCATTGTATATGAACGTCTCGAAAGTGAACGGTGTGGCGGTAACGAGCCTGGACACTTCGCGACCGGTCTCCTCGAGAAGTTCCGTGACGACCTTCAGGTTGAACAACACGGGGAACACGGACGACCTGTTCGTCGTGCAGGTTGCCAATATTGACGAACTCTCTGCAGTTGGATGGACTGCGAGCATCATCGACCCCTCAACGAACCAGACGATCAGCGAGGTCAGCATCACAGCCTTCGGTTCGAAGGAGCTCATGGTCAACTTCACGATGTTGAGGTCTAGTCCGGACACAGATGCCAACGCGTCGGTGCTGGCGTATTCGAAGTTCTACACTGGCGTGAGCGCGTATGGAGCCGTGCCGGTCGTATTGCCGGACCTCTCAGTCGGGCCAGGTGGACTCCAGGCGGTGCGCGGCGACGTCTCATATGAGTACGACGCGAGTGTGCTCTATGTAGACATCGCGTTGGTGGCCTCCCTTGCCGCGCTCTTCGGTGTGTTCATGTTCCTTAGGAAGAAGAAGGGAGGCGGGGGAGGTGGCAAGAAGTGACGGTGTCGCGCGCTGCAAGAGCGCTCCTGATTCTGTCGCTCGCGTTCTTGATAGCCCTCCCCATCGCATCAGTGACACATCCGAGTCGTGACGCGGTGGCCTGGAGCGGGGTCAGCATAGATTTCGATCGTCCGGATTTTGCGGCTAAGGGACAAATCGTGAAGTGCGTTCTGACCGTGGGCGGAGGACCTGCTGGAGACTCGGTCGGGAACTTCTCATACAAGGCCGAGATAGTGGGCTCGAACACCACGGGCTCTGCAGTCAATCCCAGCACTGGGACCTCGGCAACTGGCGTGTTCGCGCTGAACGTCACCATGCCGGCATCAGCCCCACAGACCATCAAGATCAAGATCAACGCCACATCGAAGAACTCGGGCGGCACCGCCTCGACTACGGACGAGCGGGAGTTCTCGATGAAGGTCGTAGATCCTGTTGTCATTCGGGCCACGGTCTTCAACAACGGACCAGTGGACGCGGTGAATGTCACGGCGAGCTTCTACGCGGATGGTGAGTTGCTCGAGACACGCACCTTCAGCGTGTCGGCACACTCGTCTTCGCTGCTTGAGCACAATTGGACCTTCCTTGACATCAAGAGCGGCAAGCACGTGGTAACCGTGACGATTGACGACCCCAACAACATCGCGGAGTTCAGCGACGGGAACAATGTCTTCTCGAGGACAATCTATTTGGGCACGCAAGGGAACCCTGCTGGGGCTGTGCTCACAATCGGCATCATCATAATGTCCGTCCTTGTCGCGCTTATGTACATGTCTAAGCCCCAGGCGCGCAAGAAGAAGTCTTGAGGATGCCTCTGGAGACCGGCGTCTGTCTGGAAAATGTCTTTATATTGAGGATTGTTTACCTCGGGCCACCACAAGGAAGCGATTTGTTTGTCAGATGATGTCCTACTAATAAACGATGCCAGCTTCGATTCGACCGTGAAGACATCCGCGAAGCTTGTCGTAGATTGCTGGGCTCCGTGGTGCGGCCCCTGCCGGATGCTTGCACCTACGTTCGAGGCGCTTGCGAAGGACTACAAGGGCAAGGTATCCTTCGCGAAGCTCGATACAGACGAGAGCCCGAAGACAGCGATGTCACTCAGCATACACAGCATCCCGACGCTCATATTCTTCAAGGACGGCAAGCAGGTCGAGAGGCTCACGGGTGCCCACCCGAGAGCGAACATCGAGGCGGTTATCAAGAAGCATTTCTCGTAGGCGGTTAGCCTTTCCTTAGGACCTCTTCGATCTTCTCGTGAAGGTTCTTCGCGCTCGCAGCGACTGCCACCTCTCCCCGAGTCTTCTCGAGAAGGCTCCGCGCGACGTCTTGTTTGTGCCTGAGAGGGACAATCGCCTCAGGATAGTCGAAGCGCATGATCTCAGCGAAGATGTCCTCCATCCTGTCGAGGAAGTGGTTCGCCCTCGCGACCTTGCCCGTCTTGAGCTCTTCCAGACAGAACCTCCTAAGCTCTCCCACGGAATCTCCTAGGCCAAGGAGATATGGCTCGTTGCCGATGCCAAGCTCTTCTGGGGAAGGCACGTCGTCCTTCTCTATGATCGACATGACGATTCCGACCTCTGCGTACTCCTGCAGCGCGTTCTCTACGTAGCCTGCGTGCTCGAGCTCGGGATGGTCTCCGAGAAGACTCAGGAGCCGCAGGACTTCATCCTTCAACACGCCGATCTCTGCCTTTCCGTCCTTTCCTCGATGGAACCCTCTCAGAATGCTCCCAGACATTCTGGCAACGGCACGGGATGACTTGAGCGCCACCTCTCTGATCTGATCCTTCTCATCCAGTTCCGTTTCGATCTTGGAGATGATGCTCTCTAGTTTCTTCAAATGCGCCCACTCCTGATGTCTTCCATTCTACGCACTTTCGCATCGAGCATGACCTTCTTCGCGATGTCGTGCCTCACGTGGATCCTGCCGCTCACATGGCTGATGGCCTTCTCAGCCATCCGTTCGGAGTCTTCTATCGAATCGGCTATCCCGACGATGCCAACCGAGCGCGAAGTCGTTGTGTAGATTCTTCCATCTTTCTCGTTGACGTTGGCATAGTACAGCAGCGCTCCCTCCTTCGCGATTGCCTGTTCGTCCACCTTTATCTCCTCGCCTGCAAGTGATTTCGTCCCATAGCCTTCGGGGACTACGTACTTGCATACTGAGGATTTCGCCTCGAACCTCGCATCCTTCATCGAGATGCTCCCATTCGCCATCTTCTGGCAGATCGTAGTGAAATCACTACTCAATAGGGAGAGCACATTCATCGCCTCTGGATCTCCGAACCTCGCGTTGAACTCGATCACCTTCGGCCCTTCCCTGGTCAGCATGAATTGACCATAGAGTGTGCCCTTGTACTCCGCTCCTTCCATTCTCAGGGCATTGATGACATTCTCCATTATCTTCACTGCGTCCTCATAATCCGCTCTGCCGAGGAAAGGAAGAAGGCCGCCCTTCTGAGAATAGGATCCCATCCCGCCAGTGTTCGGTCCCTTGTCTCCCTCGTAGGCGCGCTTGTGGTCCTGCACGGCTGGCATAGGAACAACCCTTCCCCCGTCGCAGAACGCCTGGATCGTGAACTCCTCCCCAACCAGCTTCTCCTCAAGGACGATCTTGGCGCTGCCTCCGATGTTCTTAGACAAGAT
>PDVH01000170.1_pt1 | contig 17015 bp, 19 predicted proteins | sample 1369781 | NCBI WGS metagenome assembly PDVH01 (sample SAMN07795378, study PRJNA414565) | Alkali sediment metagenome, whole genome shotgun sequencing project. | isolation source: glacial lake sediment | place: Bosnia and Herzegovina: Donje Bare Lake | collected 2016-06
TAGTTGCTGTCTCGTGGTAGATTATTGCGACTATTATGTAGACTACCAGAAATTTTGAGAGATTCGCGCCTATTTTTAAAAGTGTATAATCAGCTTTTTTATCTGTAAAGTCCATGTAAAGTTTATAGATTTGATAAAGAATTATCACTAGAAATGGAGTGAGAAGAACCACAACCCAGTGGATGTACAAAGCAACAAAATAAAAAACAACTGATAAGATTAACACCGCTTTGATAACTGTTTTGAGCCGCGTGCCAAGCCAACAGGCGGTGGTTCGTGTTCCAATTTTTCGGTCTATCTCTCTGTCAGCAATTTCAGCGATAAGACAACCTGCGAATGTTGGAAGAAATGTAGCGATGCAAAATGCAATCGTTGCCGTCGGTGAACCGTTGAACAAAAAGTAGCGACTGAGTATCGGTAAAAGTGAGGACCCATAGGTGTTGGATAAAGTTCCGATGAGTGGTCTGTTTTTCAGTCGAATTGGTTTTGTGTATATAATTCCAAGAATAAATGTAAAAGCGCATATGATGGCAAATGCTAGGTTTCCGATGAGAAACACCACGCCGGCAAGGGCGATGCTCGTGAGCACAAAATTCCATTTCAATTGACGCCACGTAAATTCTTTTAGTAAATAATTCGCCTTCTTGATCCCACTGGATATCGCGAGTTTATCTTCTTCAATGTCAAAGAGATTGTTGTAACCGTTGACAGCTACGGAAAGCAGATAGAGAGCAAGAGCGCCAAGAAGGTATTTCACATAGAAGAAGTTAAACCCAGTAAAATATAATCCGACGATAGAATAAATAACGAGCAAAGGGAGGGCTGCGACACTCCTTTGAATCCTTAGAAATTTTGCAATAGAACTCTTACTGCTCGATAATAACTCCATGTTTTTCAACGTTCTATCTCTCATATCCCCCATGAGGAATCACTCCAGAATAACCTTAAAGTAGTTGTTATTCGTCCTTTATTCTCGCTCATGTTATGATAATCCATGTCATATATTAATATTATGCATGGTAGTTTGCCATTGGTAAACATACAAGCCATATCCCTACTCGCGGTACATCGTCATCTATTTTTATCCAGTTTTTTTAAAATGGGTTTACATCCTAGGTTTAAACAATTCTTCCCCAAGAAGTGGTGTAAATATTATATACCAGGCTATTGGAAAAAAAATTAAAATCACTGCGGGGAGCGTACCAATTATTGGAATTAACATTATCGGCACAAGAGAATATCGTAAAAATGATTGAAGGCCAATTATTTTTCTTATTTTACTTCTATCAAATATTTTCATCGTTAAAAATTTAAAACTGACGGTTAATAAAATAAAAGTGAGAACCGCTAATAAGATAATTTGCCAGATGTAGTAGTCATATCCGAAAAACAAAAAAGGTGTGAACAATAAAACAGCTGAAAACAATCGTATTCCAAATCCAAACGCCTTAAACGAATTTGGAATAAAAAGAGAATTTCCTTCTACTTTTACTCCTGAAGAAAGCGCTATATTTGTAACACCCATTTTGTAATCATGGTCAGCATCTTTTATCCCACCCTCAACAGCATTCATATGTATTGCTTGATTAAAGGTGAGAATAAAAATTATCCATGTTATTATTGTTGGTTGACCAAATGAAAGAGCACCAAATAAGAACACAAAAGACATTGATATTGAAACAAGAAAATCAGAGCCGACGATTTTTTTACCAAATAAATCATATACCGTCCCAAGAATTCCAGCAAGGATAATACAGTTAATAGCAATGAATTTGTAAGTATCGATTGGTTTTTCAAAATAGAGTACCGAAATAAGGAAGAATGTCGTTAATATGAGAAGGATTCCTATCATTAATGCTGATCTTTTTGATACTTCTCCACTGACAAGTGGTTTTTTCTTTAAATCATCAACAAGATTATCAAGTTCAACATCGGCATAGTCGTTTAATAAAAAACCAAAAACAGCTGAAAGAGAGCCAACTAAAAAAACAATGCATAAATCCACTAAATCGGTGGCACCGACTGTTAATGCTCCAATTAATGTTGTGGTTCCCAGTGCACCGATACCAGGGAGTCGAAGGAGTTTCGCATATGCGGCTATCTTTTTCATAGTGAGATGTTAAAACCTGACCATTTTTGAGCTTTTCCCATTGAGATGCTCAAAAAGAAATTGAAAAAATTTTAATAAAATTTGAACATATCTAAATTTTTTCACTATATTGTTTGGTTTTTTCCGAACATTTTCAGACTATTTATAAGCAAGAATGAGAATTACGGGGTCATAAAAGGGTGGAAATATGAAAAATAAAATAAATAAGAGTATCTTCGTTTGTATGCTGGTATGCACAACAACACTGATGATTGCTACGACATCCATAGCAAAAACCATTACACCGCAACCGACCAGTCCTGAGATTGAATGGCTACATACCTTCGATAGCATCATAAATGATAGGGCTTACTATGTCGATCAAACCACGGATGGCGGCTATATTTTTACCGGTTCGACCATCGTCACTCCCCCTGGTTATACAGAACTACTTTTAGTAAAAACTGATGGGAACGGCGAAGAATCCTGGCGCCATAATTTTCCATTGTATATGACGAATCTTTATGGTACCGTCGTTCGGTAGTGTGGGTGGCTCCTGGCTTTGGGACGTCCAAGTAACAAAAACCAATGCAAATGGTGATCTCGTCTGGCAGAAAAGCTTTGGAAAAAGCGATGGACCTGATCACGGAAGCGACATTCTTCAGACCTCAGATGGTGGCTATATCGTCCTTGGGGATACATCATCCTATGGCCAAGGGAGTGCTGACCTCTGGCTGATTAAACTCACAGCAGATGGAACCGAACAATGGAACAAGACCATTGGCGGAACCGGTTTTGACGAACCAAAAAATTTTGTGAAAGCTATAGATGGAGGTTATATCATCGTTGGCCAGACCGATTCGGTCGATAGTATGGGAGATGTCTGGGTTGTAAAAACCAATGAAGCTTGTTATGTAAGTTGGCAAAAAACCTTTGGAGAAACTACCTTAGGTGAGCAACGGATATATCCTCCTTGGGATCCAGAATGATATGAATTGGACGGAAACCCTTTGGTTGCTTCATCTCGATGCCCAAGGTACACTTATCTCCGATCAGCACATATACGGGAATGGCACTCTGCACGGTACTTGTATGACTAAAACAACTGACGGTGGATACTTCATAACCGGCACAATCAGTGATCCTATCAGTTATATTTCTGACGTCAAACGGGTTCTCTGATGAGGCAAACTGGGGATTACAAGCACGAGATGGCGGTTATATCGCTATCGGAAGCACTGGTGACCTCAACAACTTTACCTCAGACACCTTCATTTTGAAGATCAAAGGTGAGAAGGGTGTTGTCCTTGATTCTGTTACCGCACGTTTCGGTGTGCAAGCCCATGTGAAAAACCTTGGTTCTACCGATGCGACCGGTGTGAACGTCTCCATTACGATAACTGGTGGTATATTCCATCACATTAATGTATCTCACATGGAGACAATCAGCATTCCCGCTGGAGAAGATACCATAGTGTCGTGCAAAGCGTTTCTTGGCCTTGGGCCTATAAGAATTACCGTATCAGTTAATGGACTTTCAAGTGACTACGAAGGAAGACAGTTCATTATTCTGACCCAACTTGAGTCCTAGGCCATGAGCTTCTTTGTCTCCCTCTTTCCTTTCTTTTTCTTTTTTCAAATCAAAAATAGATTTGGAGGAATATCAACATGAAAAAAATCATCTTACTTTTTGTCATGAGCGCTATCCTTATGATCTCTGTCTTCCCCGTATCTCCCTCAACCTCGGTATCGTCATCGATTATGCAACCCAAGGCTTTTACCCATACAATGTTTGCTGAACTCGGCACAGAGCTCCCCTGCTCCAACTGCCATGTGGCAAGAGAAGCGCTCCATAAAGTTTACACCAGCAATGATTATCCCTTCTACTATGTTACTCTCGTCGATTTCGTTGATACAGCCGCCATTAATCGGATCGATGAATACAACCTCTATGGATACCCAACGGTCTGGTTCGATGGTGGTTATCGTGTTGAGGTTGGTGGCTTACCTGAATGCGAGGCGAACTATCGCCAGGATCTCATAGACTGTGGTTCACGTGTCGTCCCAAATATTGATGTCAACCTTTCCGCAACCTGGTTAGGTGACGCTCAAATAGACATTGACGTCAACATCTTTAACAATGAAGCCTCTTCTTACAATGGTCATATCCATGTCTACGTCACTGAAGTCGAATCAACCAGAGGCTGGAATGATACCGTCGGACATCCATATACGTTCCCGCTCCTCGATTACGCTTTCAACCAGGATATCTCTATAGTGACCAGTGGCACTTGGACTGGTTCTTTAATTTGGGATGGACATGAGTATTTTGATATTCAAGGCAATGATTTTGGTAATATCCAATTTGGGAACCTACAAGTCATCGCAGTAGTCTTCAACAACGAAATCCACCAGGGTTATTCTGACCCACCGAGCGGCAATCCGTTCGATGCCTATTATGTCGATGATACGACTGGTGTGTGGCTTGGTACTCCACATCCACCCGCAGTTCCCACCGACCCAAAACCAATCGATGGCGCCACAAACGTTGATGTCGCAAAAGATCTCGCATGGACGAATAACGAACATGAGGATATCGGTGAGGATGTGTATTCGGATCTCTATTTCGGAACCACGAACCCACCACTATTGTTTGCAGCTAGTATCTTCGAGACAAAAGATGATGTTGGTTTAATGCAGTTCAATACGAAATATTACTGGAAGATCGTCGCTCACGATAACCATGGTCGAGCCACTGAAGGTCCTATTTGGAGTTTCACTACAGGCTCTGTTCCCGACATCACCCCGCCAACAGTCACTATTGAAAAACCAAAGAGTGGATATCTCTATATTCAAGATAATGACGGGAGGCAATTTCTCCTGTTGAAAAATGCTCTGATTGTCGGTAAAATCACTATAGAGGTGAATGCCACAGATACTGAATCAGGTATTGACAGAATCATATTCCTCATCGACGGAAAGGAGCAGGCCGAAATCACGACCTCGCCTTATATTTTTTTGTGGACTCGGTTCAGCCTGCCCTTCATCTCTCATACCATCAGTGTCGTGGTTTACGATGAGGCGGGAAACAACGCACGTCAGAACGTCAAAGCACTAAAATTCCTATAAGAATATTGCAGTGGAATTGCGAGGAATCATCAATTCCTCCTTTTTTTTCTTTCGATGTTTGTTGAAAGAGTCACATGGTAGAGTCTATTCTTTCTGTAATGCTCCTTCTAGGTGGAAATGATGCAGGAAACGATGATAAATTGGTGCCAAAAAAACAGCGACTGATATGATGAGGATGAAACCACAATATAACGAGTACAGTCCAGCAAACACTTTCCCTGGATCGGTACGAAGCACGGTGACCTGCCCCATCCCGCCCATGAGCATTGCAGCATTTAGAAATGCATCAACCCAGGACATACCTTCTATGAGTCGATACCCGAGGATTCCAATGATCAATGAAACCGCAATAAGTCCAATCGAGAGGAATGCAAATTTCGCGAGACGCAGGAAAAATTGAGACCGAGGGAGAAGTGATTCGTGTCGTTTTTCATATCGTACAACCATCTGATGCGATCTTCTGATAATAACAGAGGTCTGGAGATGTCCTTCTAAGAATCTGTTTTTTCAAGGACGAATCGCTTAAAACCACTGGCTGGAAGTAAAGACGATGAAAAAATTTATCATCATTGGAATTTATAATAAGATAATATTATCAATCACCTTTAAAAAATTTTGATAGAGTTATTACTTTGTCAAGATGAACGTGTCATTGCTTTCTTTGTCTGTCAGGGTGAGTTTTTTGTCCGACTCGGAGAATTGATAGGAGAATGTGGTGAGGGGGATAAGGTCGCCAAGTTCGATGGTCAGTATCCCGTCTTGCATAGCCCATGTCCCGTTTTTGAAGGTAAAATCGATTGTACCCATCTGGACTTTTCCTTCAACGGTGCCATTGGAGAAGAACTCAAGTTCTGTTGGAACATCGACCCATATCCCATCCGCATTCCATGTTCCAACTAATTTGTCTGCATCGGACAGGAATAAGTTACTAATTTGGTCACACCCGCTCAATCCGATACAAACGACCAAGGCAAAGGATCCGATCAATACAAGGGTTTTTGTCATTTCTTTTCTTCCGGATAGTTGATGCTTTTATTTATTTTTCTTTGTTTCTGTACTAGTGCTTTATAACAATTTGTTCTTTAAAAACATATCCTCCCAAGGTATCCTTTGGAGAGATGAAAAATTTACTTAAGAAATGTTTTCAAGATGGTGAAAAATGAAAGCGGCCAGAAAAGGTTATTTGACTGATTCGTTTTTTTCTAAATCAGGGAATCGTGCTATCAGAGGAACTTCGAAGGTATATTGGCAGTCGGAACATTGCCAGGTGGGGTGTTCGTTTTCTGTTTGGTTGATATAGGTAGATTGACATCGTGGGCAGACTTCGAAGGTGATTTTTTGTAGTTTCATGCAGCACCGATTTTTTATTATGTGTGTCGCTTTTATAAATGCTTCTCTACTTTTTTAGGTAAATTAAAAAAAGAAAAAAGAAGGATCCTTGGTGTCCTATTATCGGATGGAGGATTCCTTATTAGATACAGCTGACGATGGTCTGGATGTTCTCGAAGTTGACGGTTTGACCATCGGTGGTCGGACAGAAGAGGAATACATGGATTTGTACCTGTACTCCAGAGGTTTTTTCCTGGGCGGTGAGTTCATGATACCAGGTGACAGAGTTCATCTGACCAAGGTTTTCATAATCAGTTACGAAGGTGCTAGCAAGCGGCTTGCATTGTAAGAAATGCTGCGTTGGCATACTTGTGACATAGGTTCCACCAATGCGTTTTGTCTTGATTTCTAGGTCAGTCCCACCAGCACTGTTCTGTCTGAGGTGCACACGACTATAGGCAGTGATTTCTATTTTCAGATAATCTCCAGTGAGTTGGTTTGCTGGGATCGAATTGAGATCATAGGTATAATCATAGGTTCCAGAGGTGTTATACCCGTATTTGTCGGTGACGATCAGCATTGGGTATCCAAAGTGCGGGAGATTCGTCAGTTGGGATCCGTCCCCATAAAATGTGCTCGCCGCTATGGTTCCGTTGACATCTAAGGTTGCGGAGGGGTTCTGCGTCCCGATGCCCACCCCACCAAGTAAGTAGAAGATATCATTGCCGTTTAAGCTCCAGCGGGTGTCACCCGGTGTTCCTTGGGGGCCTTGTTGACCTTCTGGTCCTTGCTCCCCCTGTGGTCCTGGTTCTCCTTGCGGTCCCGGTATACCTTGAAGGTCTATGAGATCTCCCCAGGATCCATCTTGAGTTTGGAATTGAAGGAAGGTGCCGAACCATTGATGTGCTGGGGTCAGACCGATTGGTCCTTGTTCTCCTTGTTGCCCTTGTGCTCCTGGGCTACCTTGTGATCCGTTCTGTCCTGGCTCGCCTGGTGGTCCTTGGGGTCCTTCGGGTCCTTGCGGTCCCTGTGGTCCTTGTACTCCTTGTGGTCCTGGTGGGCCTTGTGGTCCTTCAGGTCCTTGCTCCCCTTGTGGTCCTTGTGCCCCTTGCATACCGGTGAGGTCTCCGACCCATTTCCCGGATGCATCGATGATTTCTAATCCGTTTACCGCGATGTTCCCGTTGGGTTATTGGTGCCAATACCGACGTTCCCGCTGTTTCTCGCATAGATATTCGGTGGGTTGGACCAGAAATCCCAGCTCAGCAGTTTAAAGGGATAGAGATTGCTTAAAAATGTCGCCTTCATAGTAGTTGATTCTAACCCTGATGATGATTTAGTGGTTTTTGATCCTGTGGTTACTGCTGTCGCTGCATAGCAGGACAGGAGCATGAACATCACACAGAAGCATAGACAAAACAACAGCCTACTCTTACGATATCCTTTTTGTCTCATATATGTTCCCCCGCAATTAACTATTAGTTAAAATATCTCCCTTTAAATAGATATCGCTATAACCTTGTTCTGTTCATAAGGTGACAATATCAACCTGCGACATCCAGACATGTTATATACTATCTCTTTGGAGCTGCAGGAAAAATATAAAAGACCTTTGTCTTTGTCTTGCTGCTTGCGTTGGTGATTTATATTTCTATCGCCACGAACCTGAGATGAGAAAATGGTTGAGAAAAAGAACACTGCAACAACATCTGAACCCGGAAAGAAATCATCAGAAGAAACACCGCAATCGTCTTATACGATGAATGAGGTTTTCAAGATCACAGATGATTTGTTCGCACTTTCAAAAGAAAGAGAATACCCTCTGGGTGCTTTCGTTCATGGGTTGATTTTTGCCTTGGAGTTCGCATCACAATCCTATCATATCCCACCGCAGCAGCTCGCGGAGATCAAACGGGATTGCCGCCGTTACGTTGATGAGATTGTCCGCTTAAATGCTCTGAAGACGCCAGAGACGAAGAAAAAATAGGATAATCGCTTTTAGATTTTATCCATCAATTCATATTCTGCAGCAGTATTTTTTTATCTGATAGAGAAGTTAAACTTTTACCCAGATAAGGAAGATGCTTCCACTAACCTTTTTTTCTATTGGTATCGGTACTTCATTGCAGGAAGCTGATACGGTTATCTGGATTTTTCCTAAACCAATGAAGAGTTTCGATGTGACGGTTTCTGCGCTTCCTGCTGCTATGGTAGGGACAAGGCCTCCATAGCTTTTGTAAATGAGTTTGAAAATACCACCGGTGATGTAGATTTCCCAGGTGACATCATGGGCATCTGTGTTCCCATTGTTTTGTATCACCGCTGCTATCCCTTTCGAGCCGGTGATGTTCCCAATCTCTATCAAAGGAAGGTCTTTTTCTGTCGTGAAGCTCCAGAGTGGTCCATCGGTGATCGCTCCGTAGCTATCGGTCGCACGAATCATCCAATAGTACGTAGTAAAATACGAGAGTGTTAAAGGGTCAAAGGTTGTTTCTTGGAGATCTTCTGCTACCAGAGGTGGCTCGGAATCTGCCCCAAAGTAGAGGTCATATGTCACGGAGTCATTGTCTGGGTCTCCACCAGTCCAGCTGAGAATACTTTCTATTTGCACATTGGTCGCTCCATCGGCTGGTACAGGATTTGCTGGTTCGTATGGTGGGCTGTTTGTACCTTGGTATTTCATGATGATGACATCGACTGCCTCATCGGCATAGACCCCTGTGCTCCCCACAACAATATACCCGCAGTCTGTTGACTCTATCCCGTAGTTCGCTACATCTTCTTTTCCTTGGTTATCAACGATGTCAGACCATTGTTCAATCCCGTTTCCATCGGTTTTGATGAGATACATGTCTGTGACTTGTGTGGTTGAATTGGTGTATTCCCCGGCGATGAAATAACCTCCATCCGTGGTCTGTTGAACGCTGTGGGCCTGGTCGTTGGCTGGTCCCCCGAAGGTATAATCCCATACGGTGTTTCCAGAACTGTCGGTCTTAATCAACCAGATGTCGCCTTGGCCTGATCCAACCGAGTCTGTTATTCCAGTGATGATGTAGCCGCCATCGGTGGTTTGTTGAACAGAACTCCCTTCTTCATACCCTGATGCACCATAGTATTGGGTCCATTCCTCGTTGCCGTTCTCATCGGTTTTGAGTAAGACAAGATCCGTGTTTCCCCCAGTTAATTCAACCATTCCAGTGAGAATGAATCCTCCATCGGAGGTCTGTTGCACGTGATTCCCACCATCTAGCCCTGTGCCTCCAAAAGTATGGTTCCAAGTTTCGATCCCTGTCGAGTCCATTTTAATTAACCAGATATCTGAACTGCCTGCGCCATAAGAGCCTGTCCATCCGGTAGCAATATATCCGCCATCTGTTGTCTGAGACGCGCTCTGCAGATTATCATAGTAATCGAAATTTCCAAACTCAGATGTCCATGAGACATTCCCGTTTTGATCTGTTTTTACCACGTAGCCATCGATATGGTAGGTATAACCAGTGTATCCTGCGATGATATAGCCCCCGTCAGTGGTTTGTTGAACTGATCTTCCGACGTTCTCATTATAGGCAATCCCGTAGAATTGAGACCATTGTTCTGTCCCATCTGCATCGATTTTCAGCAGGTAGATGTCCCCTCTCCAGGGCATGAACGCATTTCTTCCATAGGCTCCGGTGACGATATATCCGCCATCGGTGGTCTGCTGTATGCAATGGCCCCAATCGATTTTTTCTCCACCATAGGTATAGGACCACTCAGTAGGTGGTTGGAATGAGATTGGCACTCCTATCGCCATGTGGGTTTCTGAGACGCAAGTAATCATACATCCGAATACCAGCAGCATGAAAAATCGAGAGATTTTTTTACCCATTTTTTTCATTTCCCCTTTTAATATAAATATCTTCACGATATTTAAATATTCTTATGGAGATAGATTGCATTAATATATCTGTTGAGTGCTATTGTTTTTTAGAGGGATAATGGAAGTAAATAAATCAACGGATTTTTTTTGTTTTTTACGAGATACTCTAATATATAGACTTCAGAAGATTTAAAAAGGGAATGAGTGTTATTATATAAGAAACAGGTGAAGTCTTGAAGAAAGTTTTTTTCCTGAGGGAAGGATTCGCTTTTTTTACATTGATTCTCCTTTCGTCCTCCATTCTAATACAAACAGGTGGAAGTGTTGTTACGAAACCAGCTGTTCCATCAGCGGTAACTACTTATAGAGATAATCATGGTGCAGAAACCAGCAATATACCTGATGGCGTGAGGATTGGAGACCTGATACTTTGTGATATACGTGTTAATCAAGCAAACCCTTGGAAGCGACCTGGGTTGTTTAATGAGCATTGTGCAATTTATATTGGGAATGACACGCTCATAGAAGCCAATGGCGTTGTGCGCTATCGTAATTTTACGCAATTCAGTACTTGGTGCAGAAATTATGTGTTCGTACGAGTGACGACCGCAAACGAGTCGCAACGGCTGGCGGCTGCAGCATGGGCGAAAAGCAAACTTGGAATGGCCTATCAGGTGTTCTTCGATTTCCCCTGGTTTGGCCTGAAGATAGCAGATACGAATCGATCGTTTCCCACCGCAGACATCCTCTATTGCGCAGAGCTCTGCTGGGCTGCGTACTATAATCAAGTTTTTGGGTCACGCCAAACGATATTCTCTACGATGACGATGTTGAAATAATATATCGAAATGTCTCGAATACCACCGAGATCATGAAGCCAGATAAAGGCCTGTACCTTGCGAATAAAAAAATAGCGGTCACGGTTTTTAACACGATTGTCATCGGGCGTCTTGATATCGAGGCATCGACAGAAAATGAGAATGTCACGAGCGTTGATTTCTATGTCGATGGCGTCTACAAGGCGACTGATACAACCGAACCGTATTCCTGGAGTTGGAACGAGCATGGCTCAGGGGAGAAGCTTATCACTGTCGTCGCTCGTCAGGATAACGGGAACCACTATTCTTCCAAGATATCGGTGTATAAGTTTTTCTAAGCTGTTCAAAAGTTTTTTTTCAACGGTACATGCAGGTAAGTACGCATCCATAAACTTTAAAACAACACAAACCATGTGTTTTCTCAAAGTATTGGATGGTGTTCGTGGATGGGATATGGTGAATACAAAACTAAAGTGAAACTTGATTATATTCAAGATTTTGAGATGATGTTTGAACGGATGAAGGTCGATCGTCCGAGAGAGGCAGCCACGTATTATACGATCCTGATCATTGACTGTCCCAAAGAGTTTTCCGAGTATCTGAAAACTGCGGAGGAACTGACGAATATCACTCGGCGACCTCTGGAGACTGGGAGAAATTCCCTGTTGAGGAACGGGTTGATCGCTGAGGTGTTGTTTTCAGCCCACTCCGAGGAGGATTTCGGAAGGGAGAGCTATCTTCCAGTGCATCCGAAGGTCATCTGGGAAGATATCAAGGATGACCTGAAGACGGTGATAGCACCCGATACCTTCAACGCGATGTACAACAGATTGAATGAGTATGCGACGTCGTATAATGAGCATTTCAAGACGTATGGGATTAAAATCAAACGTGACGGGAATGTTACGCTCCGGTATAGCGGGAAATGGATCTTGTATAATATCCTCAATAACTGTCTGGAGAAGAAGAACAACCTGCGGATGCAAATCGGCGGGGAACGGTTCTTCGATGAGCCGTTTGTTCGGTATTTCAAGAAGTTTCTGGCTTTGAACACGAAAGTTGAGCTTCTGATTGACTCTGAGACTAACATCGACATCGCAAAGCAGCTGAAGAACGCCTATGGGGATAACCTCGATATCCGGTACTTCTCTGAGAATACGTCAGGGACGATGCGGAATTACGTCTATGGGAAGGAGCTTGCGGTGAATGGGATAAAAATTCTGGCGGAGGAAGGCACCGAGCCGTGTTATGTCGGTACCGCGTATGTGAATCTTGAGGATATCGAGCTGTTGAACGGGAAGTTCGAAAACCTTTGGAATCTTGCAAAGAAACTCCCTGAAAAAGAAAAGTAGGATTCCTCCTTTTTTCTTTTTATTGTATGTAATACACTATGCTTTGTTATTTTGATAAAAAGTTAAAAAAAAGAAAAAAAATGGGTTTTATATTGTCTTTATTTGGCTGGTTCTTGTGTTGTTTTTGCGGCATCCCAGAGGGAACGAACCACAAGGATGATGGCGGCGGGGGCGACGAATATAGTGTGAGACCGCGATCGCAAGACCGATCAAGATGATGGAGGCGATTAGGAACGTAGGGATTTTTTCCTGGGTGACTGCTCCAAGGGCGAAGAATGACAGGACATCGACGAGAAATCCTAGGACCGCAACAATGATCCCTAGTGGTGTTTCAAATCCTGTCAGATTTGCTTTCATTGTTTGTCCAACACCGAAGATCAGTCCGACAATAACAGCGACACAGATCCCGATGAGGAAAAGCCAGCTGCCTATTTTCTTTAATGTTGTTTCCATTTTCCACCTTCCTAGTATTTATTTTTGCGATTTTACATTGAGTTAGTTCTATTTAAATATTATTCAATTTGATTTTACTTTCTAGGAGGAATAATTCGATGATGCATGTTGGTAGTTTTCCAGACTGGCATTTGTCCAACATATCTTTAAATACGAATAATGCGAAAAAGTAACATGCTAATATGTATCAAATAGGAGTGAAAGGAGAGAAACCATGCCCAAAATAAATGTCATGTATGAATTAGAACCCAACTACCTCAGCGATGAGACCCCTGACGACAAACAGAAGATAACCAACGACCGGGGAAAAAACGTTAAAATCTCCGACAAGGTCTTTGACCTCATGCTTGATGAAGGATTACTCCGCAAAACGGATGACGGGTATGTCTTCGTCGGAAAATACGAAGACCTCTACGGTAAGAAAAAGAAGAAACCTCACAGTTAAGTGCAAGCCCAGCGAAGGAGGGTCTGCTTCCCTTTTCGAGCATCACCTCTTCTTGTGTCCCAGACCCTCCCTTCTCCAACTATCTCTTTTTTTATTCAGAGGAAAATCTTATACCGTCTCAATAAATTCGCTTACTGGAACACGTGATGAAAAAACCTGAACATCGATTCCATAAACGCTCGGATGAAGAGCTGTCTGATTTTATTAAGAAACTGGAACTGCAAGCCTTAGAGACTGCAGAGGAACGCCTCCCGTTATACCTGAAAGTAGGCCTAAAAGACGCACGTCTCATCCTTGATGTTGGATGCGGTTCCGGGTTTGTCACCAGGGATATCGCTCGGTTCACCAAAGGGACCGTCATCGCGGTCGATGGATCTCTTTCTCTTGTCACATTCGCTCATAAAATACTGGCTGAGTATCTTAATGTCATCTTCTGCATGGGTGATGCACAGCAATTGTGCTTTGCTGATAACACCTTTGATCTTGTCACTTGTAATCTTCTCTTGATGTGGGCAGACGACCCACAGGCGGTCGTCAATGAAATGGCTCGAGTCGTCAAGCCGAACGGAAAAGTTCTCGCCTCCCTTGAGCCAGATTATGGTGGAAAGATCCACTGGCCAGAGAACAAAAAGGTAGACCCGTTATTTGCAGGAGAGGCCATCCAGAAAAAAGGTGGTGACCCCCATATCGGACGCAAACTGCGCAAACTCTTCATCACCGCTGGACTTGACACTACCATTGGTATCGGAAACAACCGCATCTGGTCCTGCGAGGAAGATAAGCAGTATTATCTGCACTCTCGGGATTTCTATATCAAGATATTGAAGGATGCAGGGTTGACTGAGAAAGAAATCGATCAGTGGGAATATGAGTTTCTCAGATCCCTCGATGAAGGCGTCCAACTGAATTTCTTCCCGCAGTTCTACGCGATTGGCACAAAACAAAAATCATAGGAGACGTCCAAAGATCCCTGAGGTATGATAAATGGCAGCAACGATAATTAATGGACGAGAAATCGCAAAGGAAATCCGAAGCAACATCGCTTTGGAAGTACAGCGATTAAAAAAGAAATACCAGGTGGAGCCCCAGGTGGTAACCATCGTCATCGGGCAGAATGCTTCATCGGACCTGTATCTGAAGTTACGGACGAATGCCTGCAGCGAGGTAGGTATTCGTTCGAAGATCTTACGTTTCGAGGAAAACGTCAAAGAAACGACCGTTCTTCAGGCGATACAAGGCCTCAATAACGATCCCTTGGTCCATGGGATATTCATCCAATATCCTGTTCCAACGCATCTCTCGGCAAACATGCTGATGAGTACTGTTGCTGCACAGAAAGACGTCGAGGGTTTTAACCCAGAGAACCTTGGAAGGACGATGATTGGTGACGAATCTCTTGTCCCCTGTACCCCTCTTTCAGTTCTGACTCTCTTAGAACATGAGAAGGTGAAGCTTCAGGGAAAAGACATTGTGATCGTCAACCATAGCAACGTCGTCGGAAAACCGCTTGCGCTGCTGCTTTTGAAGAGGAATGCGACAGTCTCGGTGACCCATGTTTTTACCAAGAATCTGAAAACATACACCTGCAATGCAGATATCCTGATCACGGGTGCTGGGGTACCACGACTCATTACGAGGGACCATATCAAAGATAACGCCGTTGTCATCGATGTTGGGATCATCGAAACAAAAGAAGGAGTCTGCGGCGATGTAGATTTTGAGTCTGTTAAGGAGAAAGCGGCACTGTTGACACCAGTCCCTGGTGGTGTAGGTCCTGTGACAATCGCATCCGCATTGATTAATATGGTGAAAACATACAAAAACAGTGTTGAACATAAATAAAAAATCTTGTTTATTGGTTTTTTGCATCAAAACAAGATTGTCACTCATTCGGTCAGAATTGATGTAGTAATTAAAATCAATCCTAATTTTTTGTTAAATACTTATTGATGGGAATACCAGAAGTCAAGATAAAGATGATAGAGGGCAAAAACCGATCTCATGCCGATTTTATTGAGGACTGAAGCCATCCGAAGAAATGTTTTCCCTTCAACATCCCATTTAATAAATCTCTGATAGATTTTCTTGGTGTACCACTTGGGATGACCAGTAGCCAGACAGTATCCAGCGATATCACCACTGATCAGCGCACGATAGATACCTTCTCCGGACAATGGAAAAGTACCGACTCCTGCATCACCGACAAATAAGATATTTTCATGTTGAAGGGGTTTCTGAAGACCGACCGGGACTAAGCCTCCGAGCGTATAATTCACCTTCCCTTCGATACCTTGTTTTTCTTTAAATTTCTCTAGATTAACTTTTAACTGGTACTTCGCTTTTCTTGGAAATCCTACTCCGAGGTTCACCTCTTTTTTATCTGGATTGCGGGGGAAGATCCAGAAATAACCAGGAAAATAATCAGTTAAGATAATCTGCACCGTGTTAGAAACAAACTTGTTGCAGTCCTCTAACGTCTGTTGATAGGCTACCCCTGCAGTATTTCTAATCAAATCAAGCTCTCGCCGTATCACACTTGGGCACCCTGATGCATCGACGAGATAATCACCATCTAACTCATCGACAGATTTTATCATATCGTCAGTTGTTATCATCACACCAAGGCGTTCCGCTTGACGGGCAAGTTGACAGATGTACTCTTGCTTATTCAGCATAAAGCAGTCATCACGCAAAACATAGCTTTTCTGTCCAACTACGGTCTCGACTTTAGTAATATTATTAAAAATACTTTTACCAATTGGTTTCCATTTTACGCATTCGTCCCTCCATATAAAAGCCTCACCGCATCTACGGCCCTCGTGATTGTAGCCTATTATCTTATTTTTTTCATGCACAAAAACATCTATGGAGTCGTCATGCTGTTTTAGTGAAATAGCGGTACTCAAACCACCGAGACTGCCGCCAATTATATCCACTTTAATTTTTATCACCTTTCCAATATTTGTCCAGAGTAAATAGGATTGCGTGTTGTGGAAATATCAAAAGAATCATCTCGTATGGGATATAATAATTTTCCATTTCAGATAACATTTTTTAAAAAAAATCGTGATTTAAGCTTTGATTTATAAAAAATTCAGTTCTAACTTTCTGACTTGTTAAAAAAATATGTTCCTAACCCCATGATGATGATACAGAGAGCTAAAATGATGCCAAGGTCGATAAGCGGATGGAACACATTGTTCACACCAGTGAGACTTCCCCGGATCCCGTCGATCATGTAGAACAACGGGTTGCAATACGAGAGGGCTTGCAGCCACGCTGGTAAGGAGTCGTTGATCGGGTAAAACGCTGATGAGAGAAACAATAGCGGCATCAGAATCAGACTCATGATGGACTGGAATCCTTCGATATCTCGCATGGTAGAGGCAATGATTAATCCGAATCCGACAGCGGTAAAGGACAACAACACCATGATGACGATTGTAAGGAGCAATCCCTGAAGATTTACAATCGGCACACCCAGGAGAAGGGATATAGCCATGATGATGAACCCCTGGAATAACGCAATTGTTGCACCCCC
>PDVH01000099.1_pt2 | contig 16887 bp, 20 predicted proteins | sample 1369781 | NCBI WGS metagenome assembly PDVH01 (sample SAMN07795378, study PRJNA414565) | Alkali sediment metagenome, whole genome shotgun sequencing project. | isolation source: glacial lake sediment | place: Bosnia and Herzegovina: Donje Bare Lake | collected 2016-06
ATGCTTGAGAACATGGTGAACCGCCCGGTCTTCAACGCGCTCACCAAGGCAGACGAAGGACACCTCATTGAGGATGTCGGGCGCGAAGTCCGCGCGATGATGCCCCAGTTCAAAAAATAAATTTTTCACTTCGTTCAAAATTTTTTCTCTCTCCGTTCGGGGAAAACTACGTTTCCCCGAATGGTTCAAAAAAATAGTAATTTTTTTAATGTTCGGGAAAAATGATTTTCTCCAACGATTTGATAATAAATTATTAGAACAACTTTTGACCGGAGTGGATCTACGGAAGCCTGTGAAAATTCCGAAATCCTGCATCTTTTATGGATGGTATGTGGTTTTTGTGTGTCCTCCTGCCATGCCACTAGACCGGCAGGCTGGTTGTGGTTGTCCTGTCCTTTAAATCAGTATTAATACGGGAATTGCCTGAAATGATGAATATGAAGATCTGCATCATCTACCACTCCGAGACTGGTAATACGCGGCATGTGGCACAGCACCTTTCAGCAGCGTGCGGGGATCCGCGTATCATCGAGGTTCATGATCGAGCAGAATATTCCCGGCTGACCCAGTTCCTCAGCAGGTGCAAAAAAGCGCGCGGTGAAGAAACAACCCCTGTTGAACCGTCATCGATCGATGTCTCCGGTTATGATCTCGTTGTTCTCGGTTCACCGGTGTGGGCATTTAAACCGACACCGGTTATCCACGCTGCCATTGATGCCCTGAAGGGGTGCGAGGATAAATCCGCCCTTGGATTTTTCACCCATGGCGGTATGCCGGGGTCGTCAGACGAGACGTTCAGACGTTGGTGCAAACGACGGCGGATGCAGGTCAGAGGCACGATGGCGATCCATATGAAAGATATTGAAAATGAGAAAAAAACACACGATCTCGCTGCAATGGTGAATACTGCCCTTCGAATGTAGATTCGTAAGAAGAAACTCAGTTCTTTGATTCGTGCGTAATCGGGGCCCGGCCATAAAAACCCTTCTCCCCGCCACCTTTTTCCTTTCAAAATACTGATATTTCCATTATGACAAGGTGTTTTATTTACCACTCCTACTCGGGCATAACCCGCGGTATTGCACGGAAGGTACGAGCAGCCTGCGACGGGGATCTTATTGAGGTGAAGCCCCGGAAGGACTACAATGCACTTACCGTTTATATGATCGGAGGGTACCGCGCGACGAAAGGTGAGCTGGATCCTATCGAACCAAAAAAGATCGATGTTGCCGGATATGACCTGATTGTGATAGGCACGCCTGTCTGGGGATGGAAACCGACGCCCGCCATCAATGCAGCTATCGCAGCGCTCAAGGGGTGTGAAGGGAAAAAAGCGGTCATTTTTGCGACCTGCGGCCGGGAGGCAGGTGAAACGATCGCGATCATGAGGAAAGCTCTCGAGGGAAAAGGTGTGAAGGTCGTCGGGGACATGGTTTTTGGTAAAAAAGACGTACAGGATGGAAAAAAGATCAATGAATTGATCGTGATGGTCAATGCTGCGGCAATTGCTTAAGCAGGGATGAAACCTCTGAACACCTCCATTTATTACCATTTATCTGGCAGGATTTTTCCGAATTTCAGATAATCATGCAGTAAAGGAGTAACAATACCAATTTTTCGACGCTTCCGTGTTCGCGGTTGACAATCCCATCAGCGTTTTTCCTGACGCATGAGCCGTGTCAGCGATGACAGGGCATTCTCCATCTCTTTTTTGCTGATCGAAAAAGCGTTCTTTCCCATAATAATTTTTAAACAATTTCCGCCAACCTCGCCGATAATCCTGTAATCAAGCCCTTTAAGTTCCGACTCATTGTTAACGGCCGCGAGGAACCTCCCGTATGTTTCCGAGAAGAGCTGGTCGTACGGGTCGCCGCCAATACGGATCGTTGCCCGAGGTGCGATGACTGAAAGTGCGGAAAGAAGGCCGCCCTGGGAGATATCAGTGACTGCTTCAAAGGCATTCTGCTCAACCTTTGTGCGGATGATATCAACAATAGCGGGATCTGCCTGATCGGGTGCAGTGCCCCCGCAACCACTTACGGCATCGAGCACGGAACCGCCATGATGGGATCCTGCAAATCCAATCAAAGCGAGCTCACACCCGTCTGGAGGCTGCTGCCAGCCCCTGACCCCCCCTTTACCCACCATGCCGATGGTTGGCGTTGGTTTGATCTTCGTGTTGAATTCATCACTCTCGTTGTAGAGTGAAACATTGCCGCCAACAACAGGGATGTTCATCCTGCGTGCCATATCGCCCATGCCAAGAATACACTGTTCCAGCTGCCAGTACACCTCGGGATGAACCGGGCTGGCGAAATTAAGGCAATCGAGAAGGCAGAGAGCAGTTGCACCCATACAGGCCAGGTTTGCGGCGTTCTCGTAGACTGCGTTTGCCGAGCCCTCAAACGGTCTGAGGAAGATCTGCCTTGGGTTGCAACCGCAGGAAAGGACAAGCGACGCATCCTCAAGCCGTAGCAGCGTCATGGTCAAGTGACAGTGTCCGCGTCTGCACGTCGTGATCGTACTGCTCGATCACCCAGTCCTTGCGTGCGACTTCAGGATGGGAGAGAACCTGCAAGGCGAGCGACTTCAATCCCCCTTTTGGTTTTTTGAAGGGTTTTTGTGCGTTATATGGCTTTTTTTCCCATGAGCAGAGCGGGGTCTCCCCGGAGAGAAGTTGAATAGGAATGTCGCAGACAACCCTGCCATGGAACGTGACGATATATCTGGGGTCTTTGATCACCTCGCCGATATCACTCCACTTGAGATCATACTTTTCTGCTATCCTGCCTATGAGTGGTACATCTTGGGGGTCAACCTCGACCAGCATCCGTTCCTGTGATTCAGCGACCATGATCTCGACCGGCTTCATGCCCCGTTCGCGCTGGTGCACGCGGTCAGCATGGAGACGACCACCGAATGTACTGCACATCTCGCTGGATGCTCCGGCAAGCCCTGCAGCGCCGAGGTCCCGGCAGGAGAGCACTTTTCCCGTTTCCGCCATTTCAAGGATCGCTTCGATCACCAGTTTCTCGGTGAACGGGTCGCCGATCTGGACACTGGGGCGGTCGTCCGCTTCTGCCCCCTCACTTAAGTCACGGGATGCAAATGATGCGCCGCCCAGCCCATCCCGCCCTGTTGAGGCGCCCACAAGCACAAGATGATTCCCGGGGCGTTTCACCCGTGCAGTAATGAACCGGTTGGGTTGCACGGTTCCGATACAGACCACGTTGACCAGTGGGTTGCCGCTGTAACCGGGATCAAAAACGAGGTCGCCCCGTACGACCGGGACACCGATACAGTTGCCATACCCGCCGATTCCGCCCACCACGTGTTCGAACAGGCGGCGGTTTTTCTCGCTGTCCAGTGGTCCGAAGAAGAGCGGATCCATGAGCGCGATAGGGCGAGACCCCATGGAGAGGACGTCGCGGACGATGCCCCCGACGCCGGTTGCGGCGCCGTTATGGGGGTCAACATAACTCGGGTGATTGTGGCTCTCCATGGAAATTGCGAGTGCACATGTATCGGAGAAGCGTACGATGGCAGCGTCGTCTCCTGGTCCCAGCAGGACATTGTCCCCCTGCGTTGGCAGCGTCCGAAGCAGGTTTTTTGTTGACCGGTAACTGCAGTGTTCACTCCAGAGATTTTCAAAACAGGCAACCTCGACGTCGGTGGGTTCACGACCGAGTTCCCGGCGGATGATGGCAAGATCCTCTGCAGACAACATGTGTGCAAATTTCTTTTACTCAACCTTATTATATCATATCCCCGCAGGAAGGGACAGTCCATAGTCTTTAAAAAAGGGAGTGCAGAAGCAGCCATGCTCCACCCCAGAAAGCCTTTTGCCTGTTTCGCACCTCTATATATCTACTATGACCGATTCCTATGAAAATTTACTCAAAAAAGCATATTCCACTATCACCGAGGTCAGTACCTCATCCGAGAGGTTTGTCGTCCCCGAAGCCAAGGCCTATATCGAGGGAAAGACGACAGTTCTTGAAAATTTTACCGAAATTGCTGATAAAGTCCGTCGGGATAAAGACCATGTTATGAAGTTTTTGCTCGGTGAGCTCGGTACTTCAGGAAAGATTGACGGCAATCGCGCTATTTTTAACGGGAAGTTCGAGATCTCTTTGGTGAAAGCGATCATTAAGAATTACATCGATGATTATGTCATCTGCTCCGAGTGCGGCAGGCCCGACACCCGGCTCGTCAAAGATGACCGCGTGCTTCTCCTGCGGTGTGACGCCTGCGGGGGGCACCGCCCGGTGAAAAAGCGTAAAGCCCGCACGGAACCGGTGGAAAAAAATCTTGAGGAGGGTGCTGTGCTCGATGTGGAGATCCAGTCGCTGTCACGACGTGGTGATGGTGTCGTGAAGATGGGGCGGTATATCATCTACGTGGCAAACGCAAAGCCCGGTCAGAAAGTAAAGATTAAAATCTCGCGTGTTTCCGGTTCGATTGTGTTTACGGAACGGGCGGCATAATCCCGCCGAGTACATTTTAAAAAAAAATCATTAAAAAATAATGATTGCATAAGTTGAATTATTCTGCGATTATTTTCCCAGCCCTTTGATCAGTTTATCACAATTTTTTGATAACCGTTTGCAGGCATCCCGTATGACAACGAGGGGATCTTTTTTCCCTTTGGTGGTGATGAGGAGTTCCGGATCGGAGAACTGGAATTCTATGGTGTATTTGGCAACATCGACAGATGGATCGCGGAGGATCTCATCAATCAGGGCGTTCATGAACGTATGACCCTCACCCTGGATGAGAAGCCGTGCCTTGTTATTCTCCAGTTCTAGTACTTTAACGATCATGCACCTATGTTTGGGGATCTGAAAACTATTAATGTATGGGTGCATCTCTTTTGGCCGGCACCTGATGTGCGGTCTCAGGGAAACTCAAACGATTCCCCGTCAACTCCCACATGAGGAAGATCCCACGAGATCAGGTGGCTCACATGCACGCACCGGAAATCTTTGGGCTTCAGGTGCTGTGCCAGTGTGCAGGCATCCAGGTAATTCATATGCTTGTGGATGGTGATATCCGAGGGGACGAGGGCATCAACGAGCAAGAGATCGAGATTATTTAACAGGTCAAGGCTCTTTTTTGGGATATCCGCGTTTGTATCTGAGGTAAACCCTATTTTCGCCCCATTGCATTCCATGACAAATCCGCAGGTGTATGCCGGCGGGTGTTTGACGAGAAACGGGGTGATGGAGATGTGGAAGAGATTGAATGGGTCATAGGGGTTTACGGGATGTTTGTCAAACGAGAGGAACCTGAAGACTCCGGCACAGTAGTTCAGGACCGGTACCGCCGCATATACCGGCGGGACTTCCTGGACCCGGTAAAACTCACCAAAACCGATGAAGTGATCGTAATGCCCGTGGGTCCAGATGACAGCATCTATGTGCGGCGAACCGTTCCGGAGCAGCTGCTGCCGCAGGTCCGGGGATGAATCGATCAGGATATGTTTCCCCCCGTTTTCCAGAAGCAATGAGGTCCGCAGTCTCATCTCACCTGTCGTTCGTGCGCGCGTACACTGCGGGCAGGAGCACCTGATTTTCGGGGTTCCAATCGCATCGCCCGTGCCGAGCAACGTGAGTTTCATGCTACAGCCAGTTCATGCGACGGATTACATCACGGTTCTTTACCATCATGATCCCTTTTTCAATATCGCTGCGGCCAATATCCTGCCGTTTGTCCATCAGGGCGCAGAGCAGCCCCTCCTTGATCATCAACCGGAGGTCAGCACCCGAGAACCCTTCGGTCTCTGCTGCAAGTTCCTTAAAATCACAACTGCATTGCATGGAGGACATGACCTTTTCAATGATCTCTTCCCGCATCTTTTGATCCGGGAGGGAGAATTCAACGACCTCGTCAAACCTGCGCCATGCAGCCTCATCGAGCAGCTGGGGGTGGTTGGTGGCGCCGATCAGGAGCACACCGTGTTTTACAAGGCTTACCTTATCGATATTTTTCAAAAGCGAGTTGACCGCGCGTTTCATGGCGCCATGGTCATCGGTGACACGGCTCTTTGCCACAAAGTCGAACTCATCGATAAAGAGGATCGACGGCGAAATCTTTTTCGCGAATTCAAAGATCCGGTCGATGTTTTTCGAGGTCTCACCAAGGTACTGTGATGTTATCATGGAAAGCCGAACTTCAAAGATCGGCATATGCAGGGTACGGGACAGCGCGAGGGCGAGCGATGTCTTGCCGGTACCGGGTGGTCCAACAAAGAGGAGTTTGCCGACTTCATAGATGCGGTGCTGGTGGAGCAAATCCTGGTGATCGATTGCATGCCTGATCTTGTGGATGATATGCACCTGATCCGGTGTGCAGACGAAGTCCTCCATCTGCTGCTCCACTTCTTCTGGAGCATTGATAATAACAAGATCGAGCGCGTTGCGCAGTTTTTCATCATCAGCGATGATCTTTGAAATTTTTGTGTCAAGGTATGCTTTTGTATCTTCGAACGGGGGGTTGGCTGCACGGACTGCCTGGTATGAGATGCCGGTAGAATCGAGATGCTCAAAATAGAAAGCGAGCGCGGGATTCTTTAAAATAAGGTTTTTGCCGCCCTGTTTCATGAACCATTGAGCTGCGGCTTCCAGTGTTGTCAACCGGAGACGCTGCCCGAATTCCTCAAAGCTGACAAAAGGGTTGCCGCCCAGCTTGAGATGGGCATCAGGAATTCCCAGACAACGTTTCACACCCCCGTCACTTACAGAGACCGGGCGCTTTATTACCGAGGCACTTCCGGAAGCAAACATCTCCCGGCATTCCGGCGTCAGGTCATTTATCTCAAGTTCAGGGTGCCGGTTGAAAATTTCTGCTGTCAGGATGATTTCCATCAGTTTCAGTACATCAGCATCGCCTGACATGGTTGTAACTTGTAATATACGACTCAAAAATGGATAAAATTATCTCACCGTGTGGTGACGATGCACCCGCCATCAGTAACGATGAGGGTATGCTCGTGCTGGGAGACCAGCGCGCCCTGAGCATCAGCAAGTACCGGATAAACATGAAGATTATGGTTCCGTATAAGGGCCGGCAGTGCAATATCACATTTTTTATCCGGGATCCAGCGGCGTGCAAACGGGAGGCCGCGGCGATCCCTGATGCGCTCCATGATTGCCCTCCCCGATGGAATGCGCACCGGTTTATTTGAGATCTGCTGGTAGATCTCCCTGCGCGTTTTCTCGCCCACCCGCCCGCTGCCTGTACTTGCGAATGGCTCTATTGCAAAGACCATGCCCGCTTCAAGCACTGTTCCCCCTATGGTCCCGATATTCGGGATCGTGGGTGGTTTATGGATGATGTACCGGTCGATCCCGTGTCCGGTGAGGTTTGCGATCGGGCGATAGCCCCTGCTTTCGATCTCGTACTGGATCGCAGCACCCAGTTCTCCGGCTGTTACGCCGGGACGTACGTTCTTGATTGCGTGTTCAAGCGCCTGGTACGATGCCTCCAGAAGACCCGGGTTGGAACCGAGGTCGACCGTGGTTGCGGTATCAGCAATATAGCCATCGATATGTACACCGAGATCGAGTTTTGCCACATCGCCCCTTACGAACCGGCGGTCATCAGATGGTGATGCAGTATCGTGCGCGGCGTCTTCGTTTAACGAGAGGTTGAGCGGAAATGCCAGTTCTGCCTCCTCCTCTGCAACCCGCGCCTCGATGAACTCCACAACTTCAAGATAGGAGGCATCCACCCGGATCCCCTTTGCCCCCTCGGAAAGGATTTTTGCAGCGATTGTTCCCGCTTCGCGGTATTTTTCAAGGATTTCATCATCCATCATACCACAAGCTCCGCTGGCAACGTTGTGAACAGGTTGAACCCTTTTGCTGTGACCATTCCAATGTCCTCGAGGCGGACACCCCCCCTGCCGGGATAATAGAGCCCGGGTTCAAGCGTGATGACGTTGCCTGAGACCAGATCTTTACCCGAAGGGCCAAGTGAAGGCGCTTCATGTACCTGGAGTCCCACGCCGTGTCCCAGGTTGTGCACAAATCCTTTGGTCGTGCTTTCGTAACCTCGCTCCTTGAAAAACTCAACAACCGCCTGATGGACATCCGATCCCGAAACACCGGCATGAACCTTGTCTATCCCCAGCTGCTGCGCCTCCTTGACTGCATCGTACATATCAATAATCTCAGGTGTGGGGTCTCCTTTTGAAACGGTACGGGTCATATCGGAAAAATACCCGGTCGTTTCGTCCTGCGGGAACATATCTATGATGATGGGCACCCCGGCATGTAACGGGCCGCTCCCCATATTATGGGGAATTGCAGCATCTGTTCCGCAGGATACAATGGTATCGGTTGCCCGGCATCCGTGAATCATCAGGAACTTGTGCATCTCAGTTCTCACAATTTCTGACGTGAGCGGCTTACTGTCAAAATAGAGGCGATCCTTCCTTACCTTTGATTTTTTTATCAGGGATACCGCAATCTTCATTGCATCCTCTGTTCTCCCCTGCACGTTTTTTATCGCTCTGGTCTCCCGGCGGGTCTTTACCGCACGAAGCGATTCCAGGCACTCCTGGTCAACAATAACCTCGACCGTCTCCCCTAATGCCCGGGCAAGCGCGAGCGGGAAATCGGGAGGGACAAGAACCCTGCCCGAGACCTGGCTGAATATCATTTTGGCTGTAACTTTCCATATGTCCTTCTCATGCGTGACGATCTCCACCAGCCCGGCTTGTGCGCGGGTCATTACCGCAGCCAATGATTCGCGCCGGGCACGCGCATATTCCATCTGGGAGACGATGATCAACCCGTGCTGCCCTGGTTTTTTTATATAGATAAACGGGTCACTGGTTTTAAATCCCGTACAATACCTCATGTCTGCATTATCAGATGAGGCGTATATGACATATGCATCGGCACCGCTTTTGACAACTGCATGGTCCAGCGCATCCATGATACCTAATCTGTGCCCTGAAACGTCAAGTACTTTTATCATCAAGATAACGTATGAGTAATGGATCCAGTGGCCAAAGAGGAGTTCCGATGGAAATTCTACCTGCTGGCATTGCAGATGAACGCTATCGTTTTTATCGTCGCGATAACCCTTATGGTAGCGTGGATAGCTCCGGAGCCGTTCCGTATCCCTCTTATCCTGTTCCTGATCGTGCTTGCTGCGTATCTCTCGATCAGCTTTTACCGCAAATATAATGCAACGAAGTCATGGCTTGATGAACACACTGATAAGGAGAAACCACAATAAACGGCGGTGTATCACAACCATGCTTGAAAAAATGAGAGATGAGATCGAACTTTTAAGCCGGCACATCGATGTAGCACGCGCTGTTGGCAAACACCAGCCGATCGGGATTATGAAACTTGCTGAACTGCTCAACCTCCCGTCCCACCGGATCAGGTATTCCCTGCATGTGCTGGAGCAGATGGGGTACATCCGTGCCTCTCCCGAGGGGGCTGTTGCCACACCGCAGGCAGCCCGTTTGCTTGCACATCTTGACGAGGATCTTGACGGATTGATCCGGCTGTTAAACGAGATGAAGACCACGAATTCATAAATTAAACATTTCAGTTCTTCTTCCGCCTTACGATGCAGGTTTTTCATACCGTCATCATCTTCATAGTTACCTTTAAAAAGCACCAATAAGAATCTAATAAGGCATATTGATACTGCCGCCATAACTCAGTTGGTAGAGTGGCTGGCTGTTAACCAGCATGTCACAGGTTCGAGTCCTGTTGGCGGCGTTTTATATCGGGCCCGTAGCTCAGTCTGGTTAGAGCGCCCGGCTCATAACCGGGCGGTCATGCGTTCGAATCGCATCGGGCCCATCTGCGTTTCTTAATCTGCATAGTTTCTTCGGGTATTAATCGAAGCACGGGTGAGCTTCTCCCCTGATCAGGCAGTGGTGAAGAGCTGACGGTCATCTGACTCTGGGGTATCATGAGTACCCTGACGGGTTTCTCCTTCTGCCTGATCATGTTTCGAAACCTTTTCTATTGCCAAAGAGAAAAGCAAGCATTATGAAGTGTCCCGTGTGCGAGATGGACTGTGTCAGGTCTGCAAAAGATATCCTCGCCATGCTCCCGACAATATTTCTTCCCTGTGCGGAATGCAGTGCACGGGTTCTCGACAAACGGGCCCCCCTTCCCGACCTTGTGTATGAACTGCCCTGTTCCTGCCGGAAACGGTTCATCGATGATGTCTTTGCCCATATGTACGTCATCATGGTGGAGCAGGGCGATCTTGTGAGGACAGATTCTCTTGTTTCAGTGGGTACGCCTGTCGTGCACCCGGGATTTGCAATGGACCGGCCCCCCTTCCTTCCGGAAAAATCCCTTATCCTGCTGTCGCCGCGGGTTAAGAAAAAGACCGCTGAGATCCTTGTGCGGGACGTTCCCGAACTGAGGGGTGTGGTGAAATCTGCCGATTTTACTCCCGGCATTGCAGAAACTGACCTTGACTTGGTGCCGAATGTGTACGAGCTCCTTGCTGGCTGTGATGTCAGGGCAGATGTCTTCCCCCTTCGGACCGGCCCGCTGGTGATGTACAAACAGCAATCCCTGATCCATATCGAGTTTCCCCGGGGCAACGACCTGAAGATTCGCTCCGTGGAAAAGCATATAGGCAAACCTCCTGTGCCATACTTTGTCGATGCCTGTTGTGGCGTGGGGACCCTCGGGCTTGCGGCTGCTTGCATGGGTGTCCCCCATGTTGTCATGAATGATGCATGGTATGCATCGGCATTCTGGTCAGCTTTTAACCTCGAGGTGAACCGGGACTACCTAACACTCAGCCGGGTCAGGATCTACGAGCAGTTCGAGGATATGCAGAAACATCCTGTTGCAAAAGAGCCGATCAAAATTGCAGAGACCGACGGGGAACAGACAATCGAGGTCTATCAGGGGGACTTCCGGCTGCTGCACCGCGTGCTCTCACCGGGCACCGCACTTACGGCAATTGACGTTTTTGATAAAAATGACCACGTGAAAATTGCCATGATCCTGAAGGAATGGCACCAAAAGGTTGGCGGGGAAGTTTTCATACCCTGAATCCTATTCCCGGTTTCGTGTCCGTTAATCTAATTCGTTTATCAGGTGCAAATATTCAAAAGGTACGAAGCCTTTTTGGAAAGGTGTGCAAAGATATATGGGGACTAGCCCGGGTGGTTCGGCGTCACCTGTAACCTGAAACCGTCGGTACGCGGGGGGCGAAGTTTGACGAAGGCTGCAACGACCTGCTGGAACCGGTGCGTTCTGACTGTGAAACCTCGTCCCGTGAGGTCGATGGACAGGGATCTAAATTCCGGAGGGAATGGCGACCTGTTGCTGTGGGGACCGGTTCAGGCCCGGAAGGGAGCAGACTTACCGCAGACATCCGGCGCCCATGGGGTAACGGGGCGGAGGATGGATGTTCTGGTGAAAGCCGATTATTGGTGCGACCGGCAACGTTGGCAGTTATGCGGCGCATGCCATATCGATCAATCCTCACGTTCATGAAATCCTGCTCTATGGGCGGGAAGGACGGGAGGCCCTGCTCAGGGGCATTGTACAGGATTTTATTGATTCTTTTGCTGCCCGTGGCACCGACATTGCCATTAACTGGACAACGAATCTGAAGGATGCCGCCGGTTCGGATGTTGTTGTGATGAGCGCCGGTTCTCCACGCACTCCCGGACAGGATCGCATGGATCTTGCATTGGGAAATGCACGCATCGTGGTACCTCTGGCACAGACTATCGGCGTTGTCGCTCCGGAATCCAAGATCCTTGTCGTGACAAACCCGGTCGATGTGATGACCTGTGTCACGCTCAAATGTTCCGGCATGAAGCCCAATCAGGTATTCGGGCTGGGCACCCATCTCGACTCGATGCGTCTGAAATCACTTATTGCATCCTATTTCAGTGTTCACGTGAGCGAAGTGCACACCCGCATCATCGGGGAACATGGCGAGAGTATGGTGCCGCTCTGGTCTGCAACGACGATCGGGGGAATCAAAATTTCAAACCTGCCCGCATTTTCGCACCTTCCCGTGCAGGAGTTTATCACTTCGGTAAAGTGCAGCGGTGAGGCGATTATCAAAAACAAGGGATCGACCGTTTACGGCCCAGGTGAAGCAATTGCTTCGCTTGTCAAGACAGTTCTTGGCAATGAAAACCGGATCCTGACCGTGTCCGCGTACATCAAGAGCGAGGTGCACGATATCGGGGACATCTGCATCGGTGTTCCCGCACGAATCAACCGGAGCGGGGTATTCCCGATCACCATCAGGATAGATGAATCCGAGGTCATTGCATTCCGCGAATCTGTTGAAAAGATCCGGACAATTACCCGGCAGGTCCTTTCAACGATTGAGTAATATCTGCTTTTAAAAGGGCTGGCGGGGGGATGGAACGGTCCCGCTTCAGGTCAGCGTCACTTCGATAATTTCCGCCCGTTCGACACCGGCTACCTGCCCGAGTGACTGCTCGATTGCATCGGTCTCGCCGCCGGCATCATTCACAACTGCGGCCAGTTTGAGCGCTTTTAACCCGAACCCGATCGGCTCTTCCCTGATGTCCTGGATGCCGGGCAGTTTCTTTTTAAGCGCAGCTTTAAGTTTTTCAAGGTCCACATCAGGAGATGTTGGCATGATACGGACGATGACTGCAACGGAGCCCATATATTATGGTCCCCGGAACCCGCATTTCGGGCAGATATAGGGGATGCTCTGCTCCCTGCAGCGGTAACACCGTTTGATCTTAAAACCACATGCCGGGCACCCGAATTCCGTTGCCCCCTCTGCTGCAAGCGGAGCATTGCAGGATGAACATTTTTTATCTACCATTGATATACTCCTCAACTGGGTTCCTATATTATCTCACTTATGACCATTAAAAGATTGCATCCCCCATTGAGCACAATTGCCATTGTTTCGCATTCCCCGCTGTGCCATCTTCACTTTCGAAATGACAAACTACCGCATTCTGCCGGAATAATTCTTTGATCAGGAAGTGCACAGCAGGCGGCAGGTACTGCTTAACCGATGCATTGAAAACGCATATCGTCAGGTTATAGAAGAGGCACCCATAAACGGATTGAGTATGCGCCGGACTATTGCCATAATGATTCTGGTATGGTGCGTTGTTCAGTGCAGTGCCGTTCAGATCATCGAGTTCTGTCCGGATCCCTACCTTCACGATGATGCCGATGAATATGTTGTCCTTAATGGCACGGGATCCCTTGATGGCATCATGGTGTCAGATGGCGAAGGGGGATTCCGGTTTCCCGCAGGAGCGGGGATTGACGGGCCGGTCATTGTGGCACGGAACGCCCTTGCGTATGAACAGACCCACAAACAATTGCCGGATTATGAGTGGTACGATTTTTCCCCGAACGTCCCGGATGTCATTTCCGGCGATAAGATCCGGATGGCGAATTCGCACGATGAGCTGATCCTGTACGATCACGGGAGGATCGTCCAGAGCGTATCATGGCCGCTTATAGTAACATGCCGGGAGGGACAGGTGCATTACCTTGAGCAGGGTATCTGGGACCGGCGGCCGCTGTTCCTCGGGCAATCGCGGTTTTCTCCCGAAACGTTTGTGAATGTCACCCTGACAGCATTTGTCTCACCGGATCATTCCACGGATATCTTTTTACAGGCAATCGCATCAGCGCACCAGACGATCCGGGTTAATGTCTATGAGTTCACCAGTCCTGTGCTTGCCCAGGCCCTTATCGATGCACACCAGCGGGGTGTTGAGGTTTGGGTTCTTGTCGAGGGAGGGCCGGTGGGCGGCATCAGCGCCGAAGAAAAAGCGCTTATCTGGGTGATGAACCAGACTGGGATCCCGGTCTACCAGATGGCAACGGTTAATGACCGGAAGGCGCCCTACCGGTTTGACCATGCAAAATACGCGGTAATTGATGGAAGGGGCGTCCTTCTCACCAGTGAAAACTTCGGGTCAAGCGGGTTTCCCCGGACAGGAACGCGGGGGAACCGCGGGTGGGGGGTCTATCTCGAGGATATGTTACTCTCTCAGTATTTTGAGGCAGTCTATCGTTCTGATCTCAGTGGGATCACCAGCATACCGATTGCCGGGAATCCCGGGGCTCTAGAGTCCCCGGTGTCAGTACCGTATACCGTTGAATTCTCCCCCAGGAGAATTTCCGGCACAACCGTCACTCCCGTTATCGCGCCCGATACCAGTTACCTGATCCTCGACCTTATAAACAATGCAGAGGAGACGATCGATATCGAGCAGGCGTACATCACGAACGAATCTGCTCTTACCTTAAACCCGTTCCTTGGCGCTGCAATAAATGCGTCCCGCCGCGGGGTGCATGTGAGAGTCCTGCTCGACGCCTACTGGTATAATGTGGAGGATGAGAACGACAACGACGAAATGGTTGCGCTCATCAACCGGATTGCGGCCACTGAAGGGATCCCGCTCGAGGGGCGGTGTGCCGACATTGAATCGAACAATCTTGAAAAAATACACAACAAAGGAGTTATTGTTGACAACCGGAGCGTGCTCGTCAGCAGTATTAACTGGAACAGTAATTCACCGAATTTCAACCGGGAGGCAGGGGTGATTATCGAAGACAGGGCGGTTGCAGGGTATTTCAGGGACGTATTCGATGATGACTGGCAGCCAGTCAGGCCAGAAGGTGCCCGGAATCCGGATTACCTCAAAATTACTGTATTGATCACCGTCATTCTGGGTATCGTTGCCCTTTATGCATGGAGGCGACGGAGAATATGAGGTCTTAACAGATGATGGAATGGTTGCATATCAAAAAGAACAGCACAACGGCAACCTAGATTTCGGCAAACTTTTTCTTGGCGCATTTACAGACATCGCAAAGATTGATATCGCTCTCTCCCGTGTCTACGGCAAGAGCCCACCTGTCGATGATGGCGCTGACCTCTGAAGAGAACTGCACCTCGCTGCCCCCGCGTTTTTTACTTACATACTGGGAAATTGCAGCCCGCGTTACACCGAGTCTCCTGGCTGCCTCGCTCTGGGTGAGCCCCCGTTCGATCACAAGACGGGATACCATCTCGGCACGCATGCCGGGGAGTACCTTTCGTACCAGCGTATCGCAGTGGATAAGCAGGCAGGGCTCGCGGTTCATGCGCAGGCTATGGGCGTTTCACGGTTTTGCTGCGGTCTGTTCTGGTAGATGATCTGCCGCGCATCGCGGAAGTTGAATTTCTCGATGATCATTTGCCGCTCTTTTAATTTTTTCAGGGCGTACCGCACCGTGCGGGGGGCCAGGTTGCTCTTTTTTACCAGGTCCTTGTGCGTCATTGCACCGCCGATATCCAGTATCTGGAGTACGGTTCTGGATGATGGTGGGAGGGTTGGTGTATACATGAGAGAAATGTTAACAGTGTTAACATATCAATCTATCGCTGATTTATAGTTCCGCTGGCAAATGCTATTCATGCTCGGGCGTCAGGAGCGGATTGCATTCCTGCTTCTGATCGCGGTGGCCCTTGCTGTTATTGCTGCCCACCTGGTTCTGGACTCCCTGGGAAAACGGCCGTTTGCCTCTCCTTTTACAAATGCGTCTTCCGATGGCGAGCTGGTATCATTGTCCGGCACCATCGACCGTCTCAGTCCCACAAAGACCGGAGGGCACCTGATTATGGAGGTGAACAATATATCCATATTTATCAGCAACCAGATTGCAGCAGACCTGACCCTGAGCAAAGGGGAGAATGTCACGATCTTTGGGATTGTCCAGACATATCGTGGAAACAAGGAGATTATTGTCCAGTCTGCATCGGATTTGTTGACAATTCCATGATGCTTTTTAATAAATCCTATCCTTCCACAGGTACGGGAATTGTACGGGCTTTGTTCAAAACCTTTTTAGCCTGAACATGTAACATTTCACCTATGAAAAAGTTTCTCCCCCTAGTCGTTATTGTAGCCTTTATCGGCATACTATTCGCATGCGGATGTACCGGTACTGCCCCGCAGACACCTGCCACGACACCGGTTTCGACCATTGCCCCTACAGCGCCTCCCGTACTTGCAACCACGCCTGCAGCATCAGGGCGTGTCTTCATCAATGAACGGATCAACCTGCAGTCAGGATACCAGACAACCTACCAGAAGTACAACTTTGCAGACTATGGATATACGTACCTCTACCCGAAGGATACGGTCAGCATCTCGATTAACGCCGACAAACCGGTGAACGTGCTCGTGATCGACAAGGCGGATGAGATCAAATTCCCTACTATTGAACCGGAATATAATACGATCCTGAAAAAAGACCAGTATGATTACAGCCCGGTTGTTCCGGTACTCAGTCAGAGCAATGTATTAAAAAAGGACATGACGCTTACTATCAAGGACAAGAGCACATATTTCCTGATCATCGACCCGCGGTTCAGCAGCAACCAGGCGGGCTGGCACAGCTCAACCCATGAAGAAGTCCATGTCGACGTGAAGGTTACCAAAAGCTAACCTTTTACAAATTTTTTTACCAGAATTACTGTTGTTCAGTGGATGTTGTCTTTTTTAAGGTATCGAGAGCCGTTGTTGCGGTATTCCGGACCTCCTCGTCCTTGTCATTCAGGAGTTCACCCAGCGGCATGATCGCACGTCCGTCGCCAAGTTTTCCGAGGGACCATGCCGCATTTTTCCGTACATCGGTTTTTGGATCTTTGAGTACGACCATCAGCGGTCCGACGGCACGCCGGTCACCAAGTTTGCCCAGAGCCCAGGCAGCGCCCAGGCGCACCCATTTGCTGGGGGATTTCAGGGCGCCAATCAGAGGATCGACCGCACGCCGGTCACCGATCTTCCCGAGCGATTTTGCGGCGATCCACTGGACGTCGATATAGGGATCGCCGAGGGCAGCAATGAGCGGTTCCACCGCTGTTTCA
>PDVH01000034.1_pt1 | contig 16807 bp, 18 predicted proteins | sample 1369781 | NCBI WGS metagenome assembly PDVH01 (sample SAMN07795378, study PRJNA414565) | Alkali sediment metagenome, whole genome shotgun sequencing project. | isolation source: glacial lake sediment | place: Bosnia and Herzegovina: Donje Bare Lake | collected 2016-06
GACCGTTACGTCAAGGTATTCCGGATCGATAACAATGTCACGGACAGGACCCTTTGTCCCCTTTATATCGCCGCAGATGATCCTGATTGTCACGCCGTTTGCCATGGAAAGCTCCGGTATCTGACCATCTTTCACGTCACGATATCGGGGGTTCATCATCTTCTGAGAGGCCGGGAGATTGGCCCAAAGCTGAAAACACCACATCAGTCCCTTGTCATCACCCTTCGGCATCTCCTGATGGATTATACCGCTGCCCGCCGTCATCCACTGCACATCGCCGGAACCGATAACGCCCTTATTCCCCATGCTGTCCCCGTGTTCTACATCTCCGCGAAGGACATACGTGATGGTCTCAATCCCGCGATGCGGATGCCAGGGGAACCCCTTGATGTAATACCGCGGATCGTCAGAGCGAAAATCATCTAAAAGCAGGAATGGATCGAACGCAGGCACCTCGCTAAAACCAAATGCCCGCTTTAGGTGGACACCGGCTCCTTCGATGGTCGGTTTGCTTTTAATGACCTTCCTGATCTTTCTATTTTTTATCATCTCGATTCTCCCTTTCTGCATTTCTTCGCGCCCTGAATGATCCTCGCATCTGTGTCGTTCCGAGGAGCCAAAGGGCGACGGGAAATCTTTTCCATTTACTTCAACGAGATCGCTTTCTCAGGACAGAGTTCCTGGCAACAGAAACAGGAAATACAGGTGTCGACGTCTACCCGGGGAAGGTTGTCATCGCCCATGGACAAGGCCGATACCGTACACTGATCAATACAGGTGCCGCAGGCTGTGCACAATTCGGGATCAGCTTGCGGGCGCATGAGTGTGCGATTGCGGATCAGCGTCTGTATGGCCTCATTGTGAAGAAGAACCTCGCCGCTAAACGGAGGAAGTTTAAAATCGGGCACTGGTTTCAATTCACCGATGACTTCAATCTTACTCAAGTCGTAGTCCCCCAAACCCACTTCCCTTGCCTTCTGAAGGATCCGCAGACGTCCCGGTTCGCATCCCATCATCGTCGCCACGACTGCATCCATTGCCACGGCATTGTCTGATGCCAGGATCAGGCCGATCTCCCTGAGATCCGGGGAGGCCGGACCATTGCCCTCCATACCGACCACGGCATCCATGATGAACAGATCAGGTACCCGGAGGCGGAACACGTCTACCAGTATTTCCTGGAAGCTTATCGGGTTGCCAGATTCCTTGTGCAGCCAGGCTTTCTGCGCGCCGGGCAGGATACCGAAACTGTTTTTGATCGCTCCGGTGATCACGGTCAGACCGTGGGTTTTGAACTTCGGCAGGCTGATAATAATGTCGGCATCCAGCACGGCCTCGGAAACGCTGACGGTGGGTAAAAAAGCGGGGTTAAAATCAACCTTCCGTGAATCATCTCCGATGTTCTGATAATAGCCTTTGGCAGCTTCCATCAAGCCGGTTATTCTAAAACATTCTTCGTTTGCCCCGTAGTTAAAGAGACCGGGATTGTCGCCAACGATAATGGAGGCCGGTTTCATTGTTTCCACCTTTTCCACTACGGTGCGAAGCACCGCAGGGTTGGTGACGATGCCTTCTTTTGCCTCTGAAGACCGGAGCACATTGGGTTTTATTAATACTTTCTTCCCCTGTAATTTCAGAGGGAAGATTTCAAATGCCTGGTCTACGGCATGACGGACATTCCCATAGGTAGCAGGATGGATCATTACTTTTGACATGGTGTCACCTCAATTTCAGAGTGGTTTAATCCAATCCGAGTCAACAATATAAATTTCACTCAAATACAGCACCGACAGTCGTCCTGTACATATACAAATAAACTCAAATAAATTATGATGCGATAAGGAAATGATGTCAAGAAATTTTGGAATGAGACGCTTTCACTTGATAATCGGCAATAAATACATTATATCTGCCTGCAATACAGGTCCTAAAAATTAGGAGAGAGAAATGAAAGTCAGCAGGGTCGGTGAAATGAGGTATATGGACCGGTTTGCAGTCGAAAAACTGGATATACCGGAAGAGATTCTCATGGAAAATGCCGGGCTGGCATCGGCGTTTGTCTTAGCGCAAGAGGTTGGTATAAAAACCAAGAAATTCGTTGTCTTTTGTGGTGTCGGAAATAACGGTGGTGATGGACTTGTCGTAGCACGAAAAATTCACAGCAATGGCGGATTGGTTAAAGTATTCATCATAGGAGATCCAAAGAAATTTAAAGGGGCAGCAAAGACAAATTGGAATACGATTTTGAAACTTCCTATTGAAGTTCGGAACATCAAATCTATCGATGAAGTCCGAAGAGATGTCCTTCACTGTCATGCAATCGTGGACGCGCTTTTTGGTACTGGTTTTGATCGGGAGGCGGTGGGACTCTATAAAGAGGTCATTCAGGTGATCAATAGCAGCGGCAAATTGGTCCTTAGTCTGGATATTCCCTCCGGCGTCCATGGCGACACGGGAGAGGTCATGGGTGTGGCGGTGAAAGCAGATTATACGGTTACATTCGGTTTGCCCAAGATCGGGAACATGCTCTATCCCGGATATGCCCTTGGCGGAAAACTATACGTGACCCATATTTCCTTTCCTCCATCTCTCCATAACGGCGATGCCATAAAGGTCCAGCTCAACGATTATGTGAAACTTCCACCCCGACAGAGAGATGCCTATAAAGGACGCATGGGAGAGGTACTTTTTATCGCCGGCGCGGCATCCTACTTTGGTGCACCGTATTTTTCCGCCTTATCCTTTCTGAAGGCCGGCGGCGGCTACGCCCGTTTGGCTGCACCTGTATCCATAACACCGTTCATTGCCACAAAAGGAAGCGAGATCGTCTTTGTTCCTCAGAAAGAAACAAAGGCGGGAAGCCTAGCCCTGGAAAACAGAGACAGCCTCGTTGAACTCTCGGAAAAGATGGACATGGTGGTTATCGGACCGGGCCTCTCGCTGGATGCTGAAACGCAGCAGCTGGTCAGGGAACTCGTAAGGACTATCAAAAAGCCTATCCTCATCGATGGAGACGGAATTACGGCCATCGCGAACGAGTTGGAGATGATTAGGGAAAGGAAAGGAGAAACTATCCTCACCCCCCATCTGGGGGAAATGGCCCGAATAGCAAAGAAAAGTGCCGGCGAGATCAACAGGCAAAGAATAGACATCCTGCAGCTTACTGCCATGTCACTGCATGCCGTCATTGTCCTGAAGGGCGCCCATTCATTGATTGGTTACCCCGACGAAAAAGTATTTATCAACCTCAGTGGAAATCCGGGAATGGCAACGGCAGGATCGGGTGATGTCCTGACAGGAACCATAGCAGCCATGTTCGGTCTGGGACTGTCACTGGAGGATGCGGTAAGAAAAGGTGTTTTTATCCATGGATTTTCAGGTGACCTGGCGGCGGCAGACAAAGGTGAAGATGGTATCACCGCCCAGGATATTCTTGATTATCTGCCTCTTGCCATGAAATACGATAGAGAAGGCCCTCCTGAATCCCTCCAAAATATATACGAAGGGCCATGCGTGGTGTAAGAGGAACTTTATAGCCTTCGTTCAACAATGTATTCTGATATCGCTAGCAGTGATGCCTTTGGTTCAGAGTCTTCAAAAGATTCGAGGTATCCCTTGCCTTCCCCAATATATGTCTTTGCCTTGTTAAGGGAATAATTGATGCCGTCGTAATGGTTGATCATAGATAGAATATCTGCAATCAATTGTGCATCCTGCTCTTTATTCTCAACCGCCCGTCTGATCATGTTTTTCTCTTCAGGTTTACATTTTTTAAATGTCCGGATGAGAGGTAGGGTTATTTTTCCTTCTTCAAGATCCTTACCGATGGCTTTTCCAAATTCTTCTTCCTTTGCAACATAATCGAGAGTATCGTCGGTTATCTGAAATGCAGAGCCTAGGCGCATTCCGAACCTGGTCATAGCTTCAATCTGAGAGTCCGATGCATTTCCCAGGATACCCCCAACGGCGCAGGCAGCAGAGATTAGGGTGGCCGTTTTTTTCTCGATTATGGTAAGGTATTCTTTTTCAGTTATGTTGATGTCACCGCATTTGATAAGCTGAAAAACTTCCCCTTCCGACATGGTGTTTGTCGTTGTGGAAAGAAGTTTGATGATGGCCAAATTGCCATGTTCAGTCATAAGTTTAAAGGATTTGGAATACAGGAAATCACCCACGAGTACACAGGCGGCATTTCCCCATACGTTGTTCGCTGAAATTTTGCCACGTCGGGTTTCCGCTGCATCAATCACGTCATCATGTAGCAATGTGGCTGTATGGATGAATTCAATTACGGCAGACAAGGGGTAACGTTTTTCTCCTCTGTAGCCGCAGAGTGCCGAGGTAGCCAGAAGCAGGAGAGGCCTGAACCTTTTTCCGCCGCTGCCTATGAGATGATGGATAACCTCGGGAATGAGGTGCACTTCAGAGCGAAGATACATCTCCATGTGTTCTTCCACGCTTTTTAAGTCATCCCCATAGGAACGGAAGACATCCTGAATTTGCATAAACGATGTGTCCTTTTTCGGTTTATAATCCTAAATCTTCGTTTATCAGCACAACTTTTATCCTGCCTTTCGGAAAGGATTTTTCTGTAATTGCCCACGTATTACAGATGCGTTCTTTACTTTTGCATTCTTCACAGTAAGAGGTTTTGACGCAGGGTGTTTTCATATTCAATCGAATAGCATTAGCCGGTGCTGCATAATTCTTGATCCTCATCATGGCGTCTTCCAGATCAGAAACGATTTTATTTCTGCCTACGAGAATGATCACATTTTTCGGCCCGAACGTAATGCCCCCCACACGATTGCCGATCATATCAAGGTTCACCAACATTCCTGATTCAGTCACCGCACTTGTTCCGGTAATAAACAAGTCAGCCAGGAGTGACTGTCTCCTGCGCTCCCAGCCTTCTTCGCGTGAGATTGTTTTATCAAAGGTATCAATTACCTGCATTTTCTTGTCGTTCTTTAGCGCCTCATAAAGCCCGGTAGCGATAAACGTCATAGAACCGCCCCAGGAAACACTCTTGGCGCCAAGCTTGGGAATAATGTTTTTAAGAACAATTTGTTTTGCTTCAGCAGCGTTATTTGCAACAAAAACATCGAAGTTATTTGCTTCCAATGACAGCTTAATATCTGCAATCCTGATCTGCCAGAATTTATCAACCGGACTGTCCATGTTTCACCTTCCACCCTGATAGTATGACTCGATGCTGGGCATTATGGAGAATTGAGAGTTTCTTGTCAAGTCTGTATTCGTTTTTTTGCAAGATCATCATATTTTGATTTTGGCTGCATTCTTATGGTAAGAAAATTAAATAATCAGGGTTTCAATCTGGGATATGGCACGGCATATGGATGATTATTCATTCAAACAGCTCCTTGATCGGCTTGGTCTTTGCTGGCATGGTTATGCCAGGGTGAGAAAGGGGATCAAAAAACGCATCAGCCGTCATATGCAGGAGCTTGGCTTGCAAACTATGAAAGACTATCTTCATGTCTTGAACGATCCCGGAATTTTAAATCAGGTTGAAATCTTGATGGGTGTTTCCATAAGCCATTTCTTTCGTGACCGATATTTATGGCGTGTTCTCGAGGAGGAAATTCTTCCCGATATCATAAGCAGAAATCATGAAATCATTTATGCCTGGTCGGCAGGTTGTGCCCTGGGACAGGAAGTCTACAGTTTCACCATACTGTGGAACATGCTGAAAAGCAGATTTACGCGGCTCCCCCAACTTCATTTTATGGCGACCGACCGTAATCCCGATTACCTGGAAAGAGCCGGGGCCGGGGTTTACAGCAGAAGCAGCTTGAAGGGATTGCCGGACAACGCCAGGGCAATTTATTTCCATACATCGCCGGACAAAGCGAACTACTTTGTAGTTGATTATTTAAAGGATAATATTGTGTGGCAAGTACATGACCTAATGAGGCAGACACCCCCTGCAGGAAAGTTTCAAATCATTTTTTTGAGGAACAGTCTGCTTACTTATTATCCAGAGGAAAACAGGACACCTGTCTTTTTGAAGGTCGCGGACAGTCTTGACGAAGGTGGATTTCTCGTCATAGGAAGACGTGAGAAGCTGCCTTGCCCTATACTAACGCTTTCATCATTTAAGGACTGTTCCTATATCTTTCAAAAGGGGTAAAATATCATATCGCTTCTTTTGCAGTGAATGGCTGTATGAGTGAAGTTCCCCGCCCACAGGCGGAGCATGCGGGATGTGCTTTCGGTCTAATCATCGGGGCAAATCCATAGGATTTGACTTTTACTGACAAAAACTACCTTTCCACTGAGGCCACCGGGGATTGTAGCATTAAATAAAACGATAAAGGGATCTTCACCCGTATTGAGCAGGTCAGAAAGTCTATCATGATGCTTGATATTAACTTGACCTTTGACGTGAGATCCGTCCGTCAGGCGGATATTTGCTTTTCTTATTTTTTCATCTTCGGACATGCTTCTACATCCAATCTGCTTCCTGAATATGCGTTGTTACAAAACATAAAATTAACGGACATAACTATGCCTTATGCTTAGTCAAAAGCAGGATACCGGAGTTCTTCATCGATTCGATCAGCATCCCCAATATTGAAATGCATCAGCTTTCTCAGGTGAGAAAAGCTTTCCTCGTCCATGGAGATAAAACTGATAGCCGTTTCCTTTTGTCCGACTCTCAATATCTTAGAATCAATCGCAATTTGGAAATTCTTATTCAAAGTAATGATAACTTTACAGGTGTCATCCTTTCGAAAGAGGGGATCAGAGATACAGAGAATCCCGGTAAGGCTGATATTGAGAGCCTGTAGCTGTATCACTTCCCCCTTGAGCAAAATACCAACGTCAATATGGATGGGAACACGTGTACGCTTTCTCCTCTCCTGTTCCATAAACACCCCCTTTGTCACGCAATTTAATCCAAAATATTACGGGATGACGGCAGGTCAAATTTGGGACTCCGACTTGAATGTTTATTACTGAAGCCGGATATCCATCGTCCTGGCTGTTACCTGCCTGGCCTTATCGTAAGGCAATTGGTCCTTCTTCTCAATTGTTAATGTCTCACCGGGAGCTATTTTCTTAAACTGCTCCTGACTGGATGCCAACAAAAATGAATCTTTGTCCTGAAGCCTGTATTCGATAGAAAAAATAATTTCTTTCATCGTCTTGTTTTTTAAAGTCACCCTCCAGACCCATTCTACTATGTAATTGTCCATTAAATTCTCAAAGACACTTGACATTCTATAACCATCACCGACAACCTTCAAAGGAAATTTAGGGTCCTTCATGTCAGCATCGCGATGAGATTCAATGAATTCTCCCCTACCCGGTAGTCTTTGAAGAAGCATTTTTCCTTTAAGTTCATACCACATACTTTCATGCAGGGAGTCTTCTGCCTGAACAGATGCGGCCATAAAAGAAAATAACAAAACGACAAGGAGAAAAAAACGAAGTTTCAGAAACTGTCTTATCATCAAACTAAGCACCTAAATAACTTTTTTCATCGCTGCAATCGCTATTTCAATCTGATCGTCGGTTGGTTCTCTGGTAGTAATTTTCTGCAGCAGCAATCCCGGCCAGCTCAGGATTTGCATCGATCTCCAGTTCCTGTATTTTCCGGTAAACCGGATAATCTCATATGAAATCCCAGCAATAACAGGAAGAAGCATCAGTTTATAAAAAACTCGATGAACAAAATCAGGCCGTCCTAAGAGTGAAAACACCAGAATTGCGATGATCATGACTACCAGGACAAAACTTGTGCCGCAACGGGGATGCCGGGTAGAGTATTTCTTGATATTTTCCACAGTCAAGTCCTGACCGTTTTCCCAGGCGAATACCGTTTTGTGTTCCGCCCCATGGTACATGAATACACGTCTCATATCTTCCATTAACAGCGTGGCACCCAAAAAACAAAGGAAAATCCCGAGGCGAATGAAACCCTCCATAATATTCAAAAGCAAAGTGCTGGACACAGCGTTTTTTAATAACGAAAAGCAGTAGGCGGGTACGACGATGAAGAAAAATAATGCTGTTCCGATACTGATCATTACAGAAACGGTCATCTCCCATTTTTGCGGCTTCTTCTCGTCTTCTGTTAATGCCAGCTCAGCAGAAAATAAAAGACACTTCATCCCGATTATCATCATTTCAAATAAGGTAACTGATCCGCGGACGAAGGCCAAGCCAAGAAATTTATACCTTTTTGTGAGTGGAATATAATACTGTTCCTGAATGGCTATATCCTTGTCAGGTTTTCTTACGGCTGCTGCGATCTTGTTCCCATACCGCATCATGACGCCTTCTATAATCGCCTGCCCGCCGGCTATATCTTCCGGATCTGGTTTTTTATTCATGTTGGGAATCCATCCCCAAAGGGGAGCATAATGACATATGGGACCTTGCGTTAATAGTCATGCTTACCGTATTTTTGCCCCGGTAATGGGATCTTTATTAAAAGACAGGAGCGTCAGACCATCTTCCGTTTCGGCCGCAAGGAGCATACCCTGGGATTCAACACCCATTAACTTCGTCGGTTTCAGATTTGCCACAATGACAATCTTCTTGCCGATGAGATCCTCCGGTTTGCAATCCTTTGCTATACCGGCTACGATAGTTCTTTCTTCGCCCATATCGATCTTCAACTTCAGGAGTTTGCTGGATTTGGGCACAGCTTCCGCCCCAATGATCTTTGCAACACGAAGGTCGACTTTTTCAAAATCCTCATAATCGATTAATGGTTTTACAGGCTGAATCACATAATCCTTCATCTCTGATTTTTCCTTTTCTTTTTCGTATTTGACCCTCGGGAAGAGCGCATCTGATCTATTCAGATTATTTCCAGGAGTGAGCCCCCCCCAGACGCGGATACTATCAAAACCCTGCGAAGCTGAACTCGTTATACCCAATTGATCCGCAACCTTCCGTGCCGACCCAGGCATGAAGGGCGAAATCAATACGGAAATTATCCGGAGCGATTCCAGGATATTAAAGATAACCGTCTCCAGCCGGGTCTTGTTTGTGGTATCCTGAGCAAGTCTCCACGGTTCCTGCTCGACGATGTATTTATTGGTCACATTGATAAAATCCCAGGTAGCAATTAATGCCTTATGAAGAGCGAGATCCCGAAAGCAGCCGTCCACATCAGAGACAGCCCTACCTGCTGCCTCCATGAGCATCTGGTCTTCATCTGACGGTGTACAAGCTTCAGGAACCTTCCCGGCACAGTATTTCATCGCCATAGTCATGGTCCTGCTCACCAGATTGCCGAGATCGTTTGCTAGATCGGAGTTTATCCTCTGGACAAAACCCTCTTCGCTGAAGCTGGAATCAAGACCGAAAACCATTTCCCGAAGAAGAAAATAACGGAAGGGATCAAGTCCGTATTTATCCTTCAGGTCTAGGGGCTTGATCACATTGCCTAGGCTTTTAGACATTTTACTCTGATCGACTACCCAGTAACCATGGACGTTCAGATGCCGGTACGGATCGATGCCTGCTGCCTTCAGCATGGTGGGCCAGTAAATGCCGTGCGGCTTGAGGATATCCTTCGCAATAAGATGTTCGGCACGAGGCCAGAATATCTGGAAATTTTCGCCGTCCGGATAACCGACTCCTGTCACATAGTTGATGAGGGCATCAAACCAGACGTAGGTTACGTATTCTTCATCAAAGGGTATGGTTATACCCCAGTTTAGTCTGCTTTTTGGCCTCGAAATGCATAAATCTTCCAAAGGTTCTCTCAAAAAGGCAAGAACCTCGTTTTTGTAACGTTCCGGCCTGATAAAATCAGGATGTTCTTTGATATACCGTATCAACCAATCCTGATATTTGCTCATCTTGAAAAAGTAATTGCTCTCTTCACGATACTCCGGAGCCACTTGATGATCCGGGCAGAGCCCATCTACCAGTTCTTTCTCCATATAGAATCGCTCACAGCCGACACAGTAGTATCCCTCGTATTTTCCAAAGTAGATATCACCGGCATCATAGACCTTCTGCATAATGAATCTAACCGTCTCAATGTGATTGGGATCGGTAGTCCTGATAAAATAATCATTGGTTATGGCGAGCTCCGGCCACAGGCCTCTGAACTGGGCACTGATACGATCTGCATAGTCTTTAGGCGTTGTATTGGCTTTCTCGGCCGCCTCAACGATCTTGTCGCCATGTTCATCCGTACCGGTTAGAAAAAATGTCCTGTATCCTGATAAGCGATGATATCTGGCCAAAACATCGGCAACAATAGTAGTATAAGCATGGCCTATATGGGGTGCGGCATTGACATAATATATCGGTGTTGTAATAAAATACGTATTCTCCAATAACAATTCCTCTTTCAAATAGCTGTCGGCACAAGCAGGGAGTATCTTACACTTACAAATTTTCCATCTTGACGGTAATTTCCTTACCGCTTTCCAGCTCTACAACCACTTCACCCTTAAGTATATTTTGCCTTATGACCTTGCCGCGTCCTTCAGCAGTGTTTATAACCTTTCCACACTTTGGGATGTTTTTTTTCATATCCTGGTACCCGTCAAATTCAAAGGCCAGACAACACATTAACCTGCCACAGAGTCCTGAAATCTTTTCAGGATTTAAAGACACACTCTGTTCTTTTGCCATCTTGACAGAAACCCGGTCAAGATTGTGTATCATATTAGCACAGCATACTTCTCTGCCGCAGATCCCCAAACCTTTTATCATCCTGGCCTCATGCCGGGCGCCAATCTGCCTCAATTCAATCCTTATCTTGAACCGCTGGACAAGATCCTTAATAAGATCTCTGAAATCTACCCGGTTTTCCGCGGTGAAATAGAAAATTATTTGACTCTTATCAAAAAGACATTCGACATCAATCAGTTTCATGGGAAGATTACGTTCTCTGATTTTTTCCAGGCAGAATTGACGGGACTCCTGTTCCAGTATTTCATTATCCTTCCTGACCTTCAAATCCTCCTCTGTAGCTTTACGAACGACGTTTTTAAGATTGATCGGTAGTTGATAAATTGGCATGGACTTCACATCAGTAATAACTGTGCCCAATGACATACCATTTTCAGTATTGACAATTACCTGTTCGTTCTTTTCCAACTGGAGACCAGAGGCATCAAAGCTGTATATCTTTCCATCTTTTCTAAACTTTATCCCGACAATATTTTTCAGATTGACTTACTCCTTTTCCAATGATCTCTTAAATGACAAAAAATCCAATTATTCACAATACCTGCTAAGTCTAAACACCATCGTCTCCAAAGTCAATTGTTTATTGGCGTTCTGATTTATAGCATGGAAAGACTGCTCTACCGCTTTTATGCTATTCAGAATATTCCGCCCTGATATCCTCTCCGCAAAAGATTTTATAATGTCTATGTGATCCTGATTGATAACACGTTCCGTTTCACCGGTTTCTTTATAAAGCAGAACATCTCTGTACCCTATCATTAAAATACTGAGTTTCTCCGTTATTTCTTGTCTTTCCTGTCCAAAATCATTTGTGACGTATAACAATCTGAGAGGGTCTTTAGTCTTGATTTTTGACATTATGTCAAGGATTGTTTCCCTCATTATCAGGTAGGAATCATCTTTCAAAGCCAGCGCCTTTTCGATGCTCCCGCCGGATGACAAAGAAATCAAATAAGAAGATTTGTGATCCATTGATAATTTTTCCTGTATGTATGAGGCAATGGTTTCTTGTCGCAGAGGATTAAACCTCAAATGCTGGCACCGGGATAGAATAGTCATGGGAAGCAGATGAAGGCGTGTTGTGATCAATATCAATATATTGGATGACGATGGCTCCTCAAGTGTCTTCAAGAGGGCATTTGCCGAAATGATATTCATTTTATCAGCTTCTGAGATGATAAAGATTCGTTTTCCCCCTTCAAACGGTCTGAACTTCATCTGTTCCTGGAGTTCTCTGATCTCCTTAACTCTTATAAATTGCCCTTCAGCTTTTATTGTAATGACATCGGGATGATTCCCACGGTCTATCTTTAGACATGACGCACACGTATCACATGCATCAAGGATGTCTCTCCCGCTTTTGCAATTCAGTGTTTTAGCAAAGACCTCTGCCACCGTCCTCTTTCCGATACCTTCCATGCCGTAAAAAAGATAAGCGTGGGGGATACGATCCCTTGCCACTGCGGCTTGAAGGACACTAATCTGTTTTTCATGACCATAAATATCTTTGAAAGACATATAATAAAAATTTTAAAATCAGAGTATCTATATTAGAAACAAAAATCCTGACTCCTAATTCATCCGCTTTGGGCACGGTATGCTATTACGATTACCTTTACATTTACTCCCGCCTTTAGCAAGAGATAACGGTTTAAAGATGTGGATTTGGATTTTGTTTAGGATTTAGGATTTCTTGATCCGAGTTTCTTGTCCATGGATTTCGAAAGATGGACACATACTTCTCGATGGATTGTTTCTATATCTCTTGCACTGTCGATGATCCTGAACCGTTTGTTATCCTGCCTAGCCAGGAAAAGATAACCTTCTCTAACGCTTCTATGAAATTCCAAATCCTCTCTTTCAAACCGATCTTCCGCCAAACCCTCTTTCATACGGGATATTCTATGCATGGCCCTTTTCAAACCAACCTCAACCGGCAGATCAAAGAGAAGGGTTAAAACGGGTTTTAGATTAGATGAGGAAAACCCATTAAGAACCCTGATAAGATTGACATCTAACCCCCTGCCGAAACCCTGGTAGGCAATCGTAGCATCATAAAACCGGTCACATAAAACTACCGTTCCTTCCTTCAGTGCGGGAACTATCACATCCTTAACATGCTGGGCCCTGGCCGCGGAAAAAAGTAGAAGCTCTGTTTCTTTACAAATCTCCTCATCGGGTCCTTTGTTTAAAAGAATTTCTCTGATCCTTCTTCCGATAGGAGTTCCTCCCGGCTCTTCAGTAATTATACAAGGGATGTGACTTTGTTTCAGATATTCTCCGGCAAGCTTAATCTGGGTGGTTTTTCCACAACCTTCGATACCTTCAAAGGAAATAAATCGTCCCATTCCCATTAGAATCCCTGTTATGATGTCTCCATTGTGAAATAAACTAATTATAATACATAAAAAATATTTTAATGATATGGATTTGTTTAGAATACAGAATTTTGGCACCATTCCCGACGAATTGCCGAATATACTTCTTTACGTCAGATTTGGCCGAACCTTAGTAAAAACAGAAGAGGGGAAAACACCCTCCTATCACCAAGGTGGATGGTTTCCCCTTTTTGGTCTTAATTGCTGAGTATGATTCTATTTCTCTTCTCCCGGTACGATAGCTTCCACAGGACACTGATCAGCGCAGGTCCCGCAGTCAGTACAAAGCTTGGTATCAATAACATATTTCTCCTCTCCCTCGCTGATTGCCTCAGCGGGACATTCACTTTCGCAAGCACCACAAGCAATGCATTCATCTGTTATTACGTACGCCATTTTATCTTCTCCTTATCTTTTTTATTTTTATCGGCCTTGTGAAGAGGCTCTAAGCTGCCCTTTTGTTATTTTAAAAGAGCTTCTTTTTTTTAATTTACGCTACGGAAACAACCTCTTTTACTCCCGGAACTTCTTTTTGCAGATACTTCTGTATACCCATCTTCAGGGTCATTTGCGACATGGGGCAACCATGACAGGCCCCCAACAGTTTTACCTTGACAATACCTTCATCATTGACATCAACAAGCTCAACATCTCCCCCGTCAGCCTGAAGATTCGGTCTGATACGCTCTATGGCACTGCGCACTTTTTCCTTCATAATATGACCTCCATTTTTGACTCTATCAAAGGCTAACGGTGCAAGATCAAAGAGTTTGCCCTTAGTCTTTAATTATATGCTCCCTTTTCAATGAGGCATTTCTTTTATCATTTTCCTGACAAGGTCCTTTGCCACATCAGGAAGCTTCGGCTTGATAATCATATAACTTTCCAATTCTTGATGACCCACCTTCCAGAGAATTATACCCGAAGAAGCATCAATCATCTTAATTCCCATGTCCACCTTGGCCACCTTATCATCGTTTATCTTCGTGTAATTCCAGTAGTCCAAATTGGCAATTAAAAAGGCATCGACTTTAGTTATTTCGCCAATCTTTTTACTCAGTCCAGGGTCAGAAAAACTGACCGCTTTAAGCTTGGAAATGTAATCAAGGTAAACCTTCCGAAGTTCCTCATTGGTATGAATCTGGTTACTTATCGTATCGGCTGTTACAACGTCGGTAAACCACCCTTTATCAACAAGAACATCTGCGATAATCTGATCAATTACGCCCCTCGCCTCTTCATATGTCCCCACATCAACAGGTAACACTCCAACTCTTTTGGGATGATAATCCTTTGCTTCTGGGGTAACCTGAGAATAGCGAAGTCCGCTGCAACCGAAAAATGTAATGACCAGAAGCACCACTAAAGAAAGTATACATGTTCTTTTCATTACTAATGGTACTCCCTGAGATTAACTCAACCGGGCCACTCATTTAAATAGAGCCATACTAGGGAACTTAAGCCCGCTAAAATATAAGTGGTTTCAAGGACACCTCCCTGAATCACTCCGGAAAACGCCGACCTTCTATCATAAAGTTTAAAATAAATCCATACAAAAAAAATGCACGTCAGCAGGGCAAAACTAACTGAAGAAGTCCACACAAAGTAACCGGAAATAATAAGGAGATTGAATAGTATAATGAGTATCCCGTTTAAAAGAATCTGGGTACGTTTTTTCCCGATGAGGACGGGAATCGTTTCTCTCCCGATTAGTCTGTCACTCTGAACGTCCAGCGTATCAGATATTGCCGAGCAGACAAAGACAATCCCAAAAGTAAAGAGAAAAGCAACTACCATGCTGGAAGTAACGGCAAGACTGATTTCAAACTGAGGCAGCAAAGCTGCCACTGAAGCCCACGCCATGGCAGTTGATATGTTCTTAGAACCGGGGAAATCTTTTAGACTTTTAAATCGCCAGTCCTCCGGCAGTATTCTCGTGTTATAGAGTACACCAAACATTGAAACCAAAGAAAGCAATATAAAGGCATTTATCCCTGAGATGAAGGAACATATCAAAGCAAGAACCATAGATACTATGGCGACAAATATATAAGCCTTTTCATGTTTTCGATATGACTCTTCTCTGAATGAACCGATGATGGTACTTGCTTTTCTGTCTATAAGCCGATTGAGGGCATGCATGGCGTATACATAAAGAGAAGTTATCATAATATTCAAAACATTCACATCAAGTCTCTGCAAAAGCATGCTTGTAAACGAGAGACATCCAGCCCCAACAGCGGAATAGATATCCGTTTTAACGGTAAACATCCAAAATCTAAAGATCCTCCTAGTCTTCTTGCTTTTTTCACGCTGGTGGCTTGTAATGCTGTCGAAAACCCGGTCTATAATCCAGTTTGGTGTTGATGCCCCGGCAGATATGCCAATCTTCTCATAGTGACTTATAGGAATCTCTTTTAATTCATCCACCGTTTCAATATGAAATGTCGGCTTACCCTGAAGCTCTGAAATTCTGACCAGTCGTTTTGTGTTTGCACTGTTCCTGCCGCCGACAATAAATATAGCATTCATCTCTTCGGCCAGACGTTTCACTTCCGCCTGCCTTTTTTCTGTAGAATCGCAAATGGTATCGAAGACGACAGTGTCATAAAATCTCGCTTTGATCCTATCTACAATATCAATAAATTCATCCATACTCTGCGTGGTCTGAGCAACAACACAAACCTTATCGAGGAAAGGAAGCCTTTCAATTTCTTCAGCGCTGCCTATAACGATACCTTTGCCATAGGCATAGCCTAAGAGACCATTCACCTCCGGATGTTCCCTGTCACCAATGATAAGAACTGTATAATCCAGCGATACGTGCTTTTTAATAATTGCTTGGACATGAGCCACTTTAGGGCATGTGGCATCAATGATTTTGAATCCCTTCTCCTTGATTTTTCTTCTTTCTTCGGGTGATATACCGTGGGCTCTGATTATGATCGTGGATCCTTTTTTGGAAGCATCAATATCATCTACATTATTTATAGGTATAATGCCTCTCGTCCTGAGGAGTTCAATAGTCTGAGGATTGTGAATCAGGGGGCCATATGTATAGACATTTTCTTTTCCCTTGCGCTGGGCAATGTCTAGAACCAGATCAACGGCTCTTCTCACGCCCATGCAGAACCCTGCTGTTTTGGCCAGTTTAACGCCCATTTATTTCTTATAACCTTTACGCTATTAACGACATTAAGTTTTCTTTAGAACGAGAGAAAATAGGGCTCAGTACCTATTTTCTTAAATAAATAAAAAACTCTTTGTTACCTTTAGGACCCGTAAGAGGGGAGTCACAGACTCCCATAACATTCAATCCCAATCCCACGCAGAACTCCTTTATGCCTTCTACTACCTGCTTATGAACCTCAGGATTTTTTACCACACCACGTTTCTCAATCTCTTCTCGTCCGGCTTCAAACTGGGGTTTAATAACTTAAGTACGGCAGGAATAACAAGTTTGAGAGAAATAAACGATGTATCAATGGTTGCCATATCAATGGATTCCTTAATTTCCCCACCTTCAAAGTACCGGATGTTCGTACGCTCGATGCAAACTACCCGGTCATCCGTCCGCAGTCTCCACGCTAACTGACCGTAACCGACATCAAGGGCATAGACTTTCCTTGCCCCTTCCTGAAGAAGACAGTCAGTAAACCCCCCTGTGGAGGCTCCCACATCGAGGACGACCATATCCCTGACATTGATGTCTAATGCTTGGAGTGCACCCTTTAGCT
>PDVH01000103.1_pt1 | contig 16790 bp, 17 predicted proteins | sample 1369781 | NCBI WGS metagenome assembly PDVH01 (sample SAMN07795378, study PRJNA414565) | Alkali sediment metagenome, whole genome shotgun sequencing project. | isolation source: glacial lake sediment | place: Bosnia and Herzegovina: Donje Bare Lake | collected 2016-06
AATAGGAAAGAGGGTACAGGAGATTCTTGCCAAGAAAAAAGGCAAGAAAAAGTAGGATATTTAATATGCGAGACAGTTAATACTGAGGTGGAAAAAGTTAACATTTCGACCTTCAAACAAAACAGAAAAATAAAACCGACGAGGGAGGTCATTATATGAAAATAATTAAGGTAGACCATATCGGTGTTGCAGTAAACAGCATTGAATCTTCTCTAAAGTTTTTTTCCGGTACATTGGGACTGAAATTGGAGGGGCAGGAGACTGTTGCCGAACAGAAGGTGACAACTGCATTTATGCCCGTAGGCGATACTGAAGTGGAGCTTCTGCAATCTACCGCACCGGATGGACCCATCGCGGGTTTCATCGAAAAGAAAGGAGAGGGTGTCCAGCACATTGCCTTTATGGTGGAAAACATTGAAGAAGCTTTGAAAGAACTGGAAGCCAAAGGCATCCGTCTGATTGACAAGGTACCCCGTATGGGGGCTGGCGGAAAGAAGATAGCCTTCGTCCATCCAAAGGACACATACGGCGTCCTGGTGGAGCTGTGCCAGAAAGTATAACAACTATTTAAAGAAAAGGGGAGAGATGTAAATGAGTGAAAAACCTCCAAAAATTCAGGAATTAGAAAGACGTGAAGCCATAGCCATGGCTCAGGGCGGGCCGAAGGCAATTGCAAAGCAGCATGAAGGTGGAAAGCTCACAGCGAGAGAAAGGATAGGTCTCCTATTTGATCCTGGTACGTTTGTGGAGACTGACTTGTTTATGCGCCATCGGTGTACAGATTTCGGCATGGACAAAATCGAGGTACCAGCAGAAGCCGTCATCACGGGATACGGGAAGGTCAATGGCCGAACGGTGTTCGCCTTCTCACAGGATTTCACCGCCCGCGCCGGCTCACTGGGAGAGATGCATTCCAAGAAGATCTGCAAGGTCATGGATCTGGCAGTAAAAACGGGAGCTCCCTGTGTAGGCTTTAATGACTCAGGCGGCGCCAGAATACAGGAAGCAGTAGACTCACTTGCCGGTTACGGCCAGATTTTCTACCGCAACTCCTGCGCATCAGGCACGATTCCTCAGATTTCAGCCATCATGGGACCCACAGCGGGAGGGGCCGTGTACTCACCGGCCATGACAGACTGGATATTCATGACCAAGAAGTCCAGTTATATGTTTATTACCGGTCCCGAGGTTATCAAAGCCGTAACCGGAGAAATCATTGATTTTGAAGGTCTCGGTGGAGCGATGACCCACAATACCAAGAGTGGTGTTGCCCATTTTGCCTGTGAGAGCGACGAAGACAACATCAATCAAATCAAAAGACTTCTCAGTTTCCTGCCTTCCAATAACATGGAAGATCCTCCCTATGTAGATACTGGGGACGACCCGAACAGGCTTGATTACAGCCTGGACACGCTCGTACCGGATTCTCCGAGACAGAATTATGACATGAAGATCCTGATCGGCGCACTCTGCGATAACGGCGATTTCATGGAACCCCATATGCATTTCGCCCGGAATATGCTCGTGGCATTCGGGCGTATGGGAGGTCATACTGTAGGCTTCATTGCCAACCAGCCCGCCTGGCTCGCGGGTTGTCTTGATGTAGACGCTTCGGATAAAGCAACAAAATTCATTCGTTTCTGCGATGCCTTCAATATCCCCATGATTACAATCGCCGACGTTCCCGGGTATCTGCCTGGAACAGACCAGGAATGGAGAGGCATTATCCGACACGGGGCAAAGCTCTTGTGGTGCTATTCAGAAGCGACTGTTCCCAAGCTCACCCTGGCAACGAGGAAAGACTATGGCGGATCGTATCTGGCCATGTGCAGCCGCGACCTTGGTGCGGACATGGTCATCGCCTGGCCGACGGCAGAGATGGCGGTTATGGGAGCTGAAGGAGCATGCAATATCATCTTCCGGAATGAGATTAAGGCAGCCGCAGACCCGGCAGCCATGAGGGCAGCGAAGATCAAGGAATACGAGGATGCCTTCTGTAATCCGTATGCGGCAGCGGGCAGAGGCTATGTGGATGCGGTTATTCGGCCCCACGAGACCCGTCGTTATATCATTCGGGCCCTTGATATGCTGAGGTCAAAGAGGGAAACAAGACCACCGAAGAAACACGGCAACATTCCAATGTAGGAATTAGATTACTTAGAAAAGGAAATGAGAGCATGAAGTCAATGGATTCAAAAGTAATGGTAGCCATATCAGCAGCAATAGGCGCCTATTTGGAAGAAGAAGCGGTGGCCGCAATGGCAGCGGCAGCGGCAGAACAAGTCCCTTCCGCAGCACCTTATGCCTCCATTAATATCTGGGCAATTGCCGGGCGGCAGGATGTGATGTTCACGCGCCGCATGTGGCAGATGCGGACCTACTAAAGGTTTTTATCGTCTAATAGGTGTGGCTGAACCGTCAATTTAGGAAAACAGGAAGTCATTTATTTTAGAGCATAAACAATAACAAAGAATAATATATTGAAAGGGAGTTTACTTATGGCAGAGAAGAAAAAAGAAGCAAAAAGCGCTTTAGGAATTTGTGATACCACATTTAGAGATGGCCATCAGTCGTCGCTGGCGACCAGAATGAGAACCAAAGATATGGAACCGCTCGCGGAGAGGATGGACCAGGTGGGATGGTGGTCCATGGAGACCTGGGGAGGAGCAACATTTGATGTGCCCACAAGGTTTCTCAACGAGGATCCATGGGATCGGATAAGGACACTGAAGAAATATCTAAAAAAGACACGCCAACAGATGCTCCTTCGCGGCCAGAATGTCGTCGGGTACAGGAACTATGCTGATGACGTGGTGAGAGAATTCGTTCTCTATGCGGCGGAGTGCGGAATGGATATTTTCCGGGTCTTCGACGCCGTGAACGACACAAGAAACTTCGAGGCACCCTTCAGGGCAATCAAGGAGGCGGGAAAACACATTCAAGGATCCCTTTGCTACTCCCTGACCCAGAGAAGAATGGGAGGGGCAGTCTACACCCTCGATTACTATGTTGATAAGGCGAAAATCATCGAAAAGATGGGAGCTGACTCCTTCTGTATCAAGGATATGGCGGGAATGATTTCTCCCTATGATGCCTATGAGCTTGTATTGGCTTTGAAAAAGGCGCTTAAAATACCCGTACAGCTCCATACACACTACACCAGTGGACAGGGTTCCATGGCGTATCTGAAAGCCGCAGAGGCTGGTGTAGATGTTGTCGACTGCGCCCTGGCTCCCTTTGCGCTGCGTTCTTCTCAGCCGGCCATTGAGCCCATCCTTGTGACCTTAGAAGGTACACCAAGGGATACGGGCCTAGATTTGCCATTGATATTCGAGATAGGTGAGGATTTAGAGAAGATCGCACCTGTATACCGTGATTTTCTTGACACGACGAAACAGGCAGTTATCGACGTCGGCGTGCTTATTCATCAGGTGCCCGGCGGTATGACCACCAATCTGGTGAACAATCTGAGAGAAGCAAATGCTCTGCACAGGATCGGCGAGGTTCACAAGGAACTTCCCGATACCCGCAGAGAACTTGGGTATCCGCCACTCGTTACTCCGACGAGTCAGATCGTGGGAATCCAGGCAGTTATGAACGTGCTGATGGGCCGCTACAAGATGATATCCAAGGAGGTCAAGGACTATTGTTTCGGTCTCTACGGTAAACCGCCCGCACCCATCGATCCAGCTGTACAGAAGATGTGTCTCAAGGGATACGAGCGGGGAGAGACGCCCATGACAAACCGTGCCGCAGATGCGTTAGAGCCGGAAATGGAAAAGGCAAGAGCGGCAACGAAAGATATCGCGAAAAACCCGGGTGATGTCCTCATTTACGCCCTCTATCCGCAGACGGGATTGAGATTCTTGAAATGGAAGTACGGTCTGGAGCCGATTCCCAAAGACGTTATGCCGAAGACCATAGAGGATGTGAAGAAAGAGGATGAAATGATCAAGAAGGCGAAGGCCGGGAAGCTCATGGAAAAGCCGACGAAGGCAGTCCCGGAAAAGGGAGCCGGTATTCGGAAATTCAACGTCTTTGTCGATGACAGTTATTATGCAGTTGAAGTAGAGGCCGAAGGAGGGGCAATGATTGCAGCTCCTGTGGTGACTCAGGTCGCCGCAGCTCCGAAGCCAGCAGCGCCTGCGGCTCCGAAACCCGCAGCAGCTCCGGCAGCACCCGCAGCGCCAAGACCTGCAGCAGCACCCGCGGCCCCGAAGCCCGCAGCAGCACCCGCGGCAGCAGGTGCCGGATCCATAACGGCGCCCATGCCTGGTCTCATTGTTGACGTTACCTGCAAGTTAGGTGACAAGGTAAAGGCAGGACAGCCGGTCGTGATTCTGGAAGCCATGAAAATGCAGAATCCTCTCCCGTCTCCGATTGACGGGGAGGTGAAGAGTATTTATGTAAAATCTGGTGACTCCGTAGCGGTTGGACAGGTTCTTGTTGATATCGGATAAAATGGGAGGAAGTACAAATGCGTTCCATTTCTTTTAACACAGTTAAAAAGAAGGTGAAAGCGGCCATTATGGAAGCGGCCTTCGTGGCGGGAGATGACCTCATGGCCGGTTTCAAGCGCGCCCTGGAGAAGGAAGAATCCCCTTTAGGTAAGGAAACCTTGAACCAACTTATCGAAAACGCTGAGATCGCGCGAAGGGAAAGAATCCCTCTTTGCCAGGATACAGGCCTGGCGGTGTTTTTTGTCGAAATGGGGGATGAGGTGAAGATTAAAGGTGGTACCCTCCCTGAGGCCCTTAATGAAGCCACCAGAGAGGCTTACGGGGATGCATATCTCCGGAAATCTGCCTGCAACCCCTTTACGCGCAAGAATACAGGAGATAATACTCCCGCGATTATTCATTGTGATATCGTCAAAGGAGATAAATTAAAAATTGTTTTCTGTGCCAAAGGGGGCGGAAGTGAAAATATGAGCAGGGTTACCATGCTCAAGCCCTCCGATGGCAGAAAGGGTGTTGAAGATTTTGTCGTACAGCGGGTATGGGAGGCTCAGGCCAATCCCTGCCCGCCCATCATAGTCGGTGTCGGCATCGGGGGGACCTTTGAACGGGCAGCCCTCATCGCTAAAAAGGCTCTTCTTGAGCCAATCGGGAAACGGAATTCGGACCCCGAGTTAGCAGAAATGGAAGAAAGCATGCTCAGGAAGATCAATGATTTGGGAATTGGTCCGGGAGGTCTGGGAGGAAGAATAACGGCCCTCGATGTCAAAGTAATCATGGAACCCTGTCACATTGCGAGCCTTCCCCTCGCGGTGAACATTAACTGCCATTCAAGCCGGCATGCAGAAATCGACTTTTAAAGGAGGGAGAAAACATTGAAGATACTTAAGCCACCTCTTAAAAGAGAAGACGTAGAAGCCCTTGAAGCAGGAGACAAGGTTCTTATTACAGGAACGATCTATACGGGTCGGGACGCAGCCCATAAGAGGCTCGTTGACCTGTTAGACGGTAATAAGCCTCTCCCCTTTGATGTCAATGGGTCAGTTATATTTTACGTGGGACCAACGCCGTCACCCCCAGGGCGTCCCATCGGGGCAGCGGGACCGACAACGAGCTACCGCATGGACGCGTATGCTCCCAGACTCATCGAGAAGGGATTGAGGGGCATGATCGGAAAAGGTCCACGAGCTCAGGAAGTAAAAGATGCAATGAAAAAATTTGGTTGTGTCTATCTGGGGGCTACGGGAGGGGCAGGAGCCCTTATGGCCCAGGCAGTCAAAAAGGCGGAAGTCATTGCCTTTGATGATCTGGGGCCTGAAGCCATCCGTAAACTTGAGGTAGTGGATTTCCCTGTGATTGTTATTAATGACACAAAGGGGAATGACCTGTATATCGAGAATGTCAAGAAATATAAGAAGGGGTGATCTAAAGGGACACCCTTAATTTATTTTCATAACTTAGACAATTGGATGGTAGGAAATATGAAGACAAATGGAGTGGAAACAGTTACACACGATGTCTTGATTTTTGGTACGGGATTAGCCGGGCTTAGGGCAGCAGTGGAGATCGCCCGGCAATCAAAAGACACGATTAACATGGCCCTCATATCAAAGGTGCAGATACAGCGCCCCCATTCCGTGTGCGCTGAAGGTGGATCTGCTGCCGTTATGCGGGAGGAAGAAGGGGATTCTCTTGACCTTCATGCATGGGATACAGTTAAGGGATCAGACTTTCTGGCTGACCAGGATGTCGTCTACAAATTTGTAGAGCTTGCACCCAAAGAGATACTGCAATTGGACCATTGGGGGATACCGTGGTCAAGGTTTCCCAACGGGCGGATCATGCAGCGTCCCTTCGGAGGCCACAGCTTTCCGAGATGCTGTATGGCGCAGGACAAGACTGGTTTCTTCGAAGTGCAGACTCTCCACGATACACTGATGAAGTACCGGAATTTCTCCCGTTATGATGAGTTTTTCGCTACTTCGATTCTTTACAAGGATGGCGCTTTTGCCGGCCTCACAGGGATCGATATGGCCACGGGGAAATATAAGGTTATCAGAGGGAAGGCCATGCTCATTGCCTCAGGCGGCCTGGGCACCCTCTATGGATTCACCACCTATTCTCAAACAGTGAGTGGTGATGGACATGCCGTCGCTTACCGGGCGGGGATAAACCTTGAGGATATAGAATTTCTCCAGTTTCACCCCACGGGTCTTGTTCCCAATGGTATTCTCATGACGGAAGCGTGCCGGTCAGAAGGCGGCTACCTGAGGAATAACAAGGGTGATCGTCTCATGGAGAAATATGCCCCTAAGTTGATTGAACTGGCGCCGCGGGATATCGTGTCGCGTTCCGAGATGACGGAGATCAAAGAGGGGAGAGGCTTTGCAGGGCCTCCGGGTCTTGATTACATCCAACTTGACCTGACACACCTGGGCGCTGACAAGATCAATAAGGCCCTCCCTCTGATCAGGGAAGTATGCATTAAGTTTATCGGCCTGGATCCAATCCTGGAGCCCATCCCCATCCGTCCCGTAGCTCACTATGCCATGGGAGGCATTGAGGCGGACATCAACGGTGCCACATCAATGAAAGGGGTCTGGGCTGCCGGTGAAGCAGCATGTCATTCGCTTCATGGCGCCAATCGCCTCGGCTCAAATTCCACGATAGAGTGCATCGTATGGGGAGGCATCACAGGACAAGAGATTATTAAATTCTTGAAAGGCGGCCCACCCTTGTTGGATGTCCCCCAGGATCAGGTAAAGAAGGACCAGAAACGTATCTATGAAGACCTCCTTCAGAAAAAAGGCAAGGAAAACCTGTATGATTTAAAGAAGGAACTGCGGGTGGCAATGGATCAGCACGTAGGTGTTTACCGCACCGGTGACGAGATGAAGGCAGGCTTGAAAAAGGTCGAGGATCTGAAGATTCGTTTCAAGGATATCTACGTTGCGGACAAGGGCATCATCTATAATACCAACCTGATCAACGCCATGGAGGTGGAGAATCTTCTTGACCTCGCTGAGATCCTTGTCACGGGGGCGATCAAGAGAGAGGAGTCCCGTGGTGGACACGCCCGTTATGATTTCCCGAATCGCGACGATGATAAGTGGCTCAAGCACACACTTGTCACTTACACGGAGCAAGGGCCGAAATTTTCTTATAAGCCGGTTGTTGTCGACAAGTGGAAACCGGTTGAGCGTAAATATTAGGGGGAAGAAAGATGGCAAACAAACAATTCGATAACCATTTGGGAATAGTTGGATGGCTCGGCGGCGGACGCTGGGGTGTAGAGCGGTATCTGTATATTTTACACCGTCTCACAGGGCTTGCTCTTCTTCTCTTCTTCTTGATGCATATATTTGCGAGCTCTGTCAGGATGTATGGCCCGGAAAGCTGGGGCGTTGCCATGGCGATTTTAAAAAATCCTGTTTTCAAGCTTGGCGAATTCTGCGTTTTTATGATCTTTGCTTTCCACGCGCTGAATGGCATCCGGCTCATTTTCATTGAACTGGGCCTGGCCGTAGGAAGAGCAGAGGAGCCGATATATCCTTACAAGTCGTCTCTTAACAATCAGAGACCCTTAATGGTGATAGCAATGGTACTTGTGGCCATTCTCATCATTGCCGGAGGGTACAATACTTTCTTTGGAAGTCATTAGGGAGGTAGTCATGAGGGAAACCGCATACTGGACTTGGTTTATCATTGCAGGTATCGTCATTCTTGTCATTGCAGGATTGCATATGGTTGTTATGCATCTGCCCATGTTTGGAGTTTTTAATCCAGAAGGTGGTGCCGTCACGGACTGGGGGAACGTCGCTTTCCGAAGTCAGAATCAGCTCCTTGCTTTTACCTATATAATCCTGCTGGGTGCAGTATTATTCCATGGATTCTATGGGTTAAGGACGATTGTCTTTGAACTCGGGCCCAAGAAATCCTTTCAGGATTGTTTCACTGTTATGTTGTGGGTAGTCGGCCTGATTCTCTTCGGTATCGGCACGTATGCAGCCATAGCGGCAAAAGCACTGGAAACAGCTATATAGGAAGGGTGAAAAAATGGAAAAAGTAACCGATAAGAAAATCAATATGACCGTTTACATCCGTCGCTTTGACCCTGAACGGGATGCAGCTCCCCGGCAGCAGCAGTACACACTGCAAGTGGAAAGAGGCATGACAGTCCTTGACGGGTTGCATATGCTCAAACAGACGCAGGACCCGACCCTGGGTTTCCGCTTTTCCTGCCGCATGGGAGTCTGCGGCTCCTGCGGGATGATGATTAACGGGGTGCCCGGATTGTCCTGTAACACACAGATTCTTGATGTGGCGACGACGGCACTGACGCTGGCGCCGTTGCCAAATTTCAACATCATCAGGGATCTCGTGGCTGATCTCGTTCCCATGTTCGGCGTCGTTAGGGGTCTTCAGCCATTCATTCAGCGGAGTGACATGGAAGAGATGGAAAATCCGACCATGGAGTATTTCCAGACACCCCACGAGCTGGAGGAATTCCTCCAGTTTACATATTGTATCAAGTGTGGTTCATGCATGGCAGGATGTCCTACAATGGCCACCGACAAGGAGTATCCGGGACCTGCTCCGCTAACCCAGGCATACCGATACAATATCGATTCCCGGGATGATGCCGGCGATGCACGTCGTGACCTTGTTGCCGCAAGCCACGGCATTTTCAACTGCCACTATGCCGGAGAATGCTCCAAAGTATGTCCTAAGGGCGTTGACCCCGCACGGGCTATACAGCTCATGAAAAAGGATCTCGTTCTCAACTACTTTGGCTTGAGCAAACACAGGTGCGCGCATCTTCACAAGAAACCCGATAAGGCTACTTACAAGCCGAGGATTGAGGTCCCTCCCTTTACTGCAGGGAAATAAAGGCAGCATTTTATCGGACAGGGACGGTCAATAAATTCGTTTTTTTATATTTGAAACCTAGGAGGATATTATTATGGGTCGTAATAAGATTACAATCGTAGGAGCCGGAAATGTCGGTGCAACCGCCGCTCACTGGGCAGCCATAAAAGAATTGGGTGATGTCGTATTGATGGATATCATCGAAGGGATGCCCCAGGGGAAGGCTCTCGACTTGATGGAAGCCGGCCCGATGGAAGGCTTTGATGCAAATGTCATCGGGACCAATGGCTATGAAGAGACCAGAAATTCAGACGTGGTCATCATCACCTCCGGAATAGCGAGAAAGCCGGGGATGAGCAGGGAAGATCTGCTGAAAATCAACGCCGATATAGTGGGCTCCGTGACTGAGCAGATAGTGAAGTTCTCGCCAAAGTGCATCATTATCGTGGTGAGCAATCCGCTGGACACGATGACCTATCTTGCATACAAGGTCAGCAAATTACCAAAGAACAGAGTTATAGGACAGGCGGGAGCTCTCGATTGTTCACGGTTCCAGTCCTTCTTAGGCATGGAATTGAAAATGTCTGTCAAGGATATCAAGGTTATGCTGCTTGGGGGTCACGGCGATGATATGGTTCCCATGCCCAGATTCTCGACGATTAATGGGATTCCCGTTACGGAACTTCTTCCCAAGGATACGATCGATAAGATCGTTGACAGAACGCGAAAAGCCGGTGGGGAAATTGTTGCGCTCCTGAAAACGGGCAGTGCCTTCTATTCCCCCTCACTCGGCGCGGTACTTATGGCGGAAGCTATCTTGAAAGACCAGAAGAGGATCATCCCGAGCTGCGTGTATCTGGATGGCGAATATGGACTGAAAGATATCTGCTTCGGCGTTCCGACCGTCCTTGGCGCCAATGGCATTGAGAAGATTATCGAACTGAAACTAAATGACGAAGAGAAGGCTATGATGAAAAAGTCAGCGGAAAGTGTGGGAAAGACGATAGCTGAGATGAAGGCGATCAAAGGCATCGCCTGATTGAGTACGAGCTTACGTGCAATTAAAAACCCCCTCCCTGAGAATGAGAGGGGGTTTTATTTTTGCTTTGGTATCTGGCCGGAGGCTGCATTGAGGGCATTGACGAGCAGCATGGCAATCGTCATGGGTCCCACCCCGCCGGGCACAGGCGTAATGTAGGACGCTTTTTCAAGCACCTCGGAAAATGCCACATCTCCCACCAGCCGACCGTCATCCATCCTGTTTATACCCACGTCTATTATCACGGCGCCGTCGCCTACCATATTGGCCCTGATCATTTCCGGTCTTCCGGCAGCTACAATGAGAATCTCCGCTTGTCTTGTGACGAGGGACAACTGTCGTGTTTTCGTGTGGCAGACGGTGACAGTCGCATGTCTGTTGAGAAGCATGAGGGCAACCGGCTTTCCCACGATATTGCTTCGCCCAACGATGACGGCTTTCTTTCCTTCTATGGCGATTGAGCTCCGATCCATGAGCTCCAGTATGCCCTTGGGTGTGCAGGCCATGTGATAAGGGTTGCCGGTAAAGAGCCGCCCTAAATTGTGAGGATGAAATCCGTCGACGTCCTTCCTGGGATCAATCGCCTCGATTATGGTCGTCGGGTTAATGTGCCTCGGAAGGGGTAGCTGCACTAAGATACCATGGATCTTCTTATCAAGGTTAAGTTCACGGATAACAGATAGGATCTCTTTCTCACTTGTGTCTTGTGAAAGTTTGAATTCCCGGGAGAAAAATGATGCTGTTTTGCACGCGTTCTCCTTGTGTCTGATATAAATGCTGGATGCAGGATCATTACCGACGAGAATAACAGCGAGACCAGGAATTATTCCTGTTCTTTCTTTCAGGCGCTGGGTTTCCGCCTTCACCTCATCGATTATATCCTGGGCTATCTTCTTGCCATCAATAATCACAGCCATCGTCAAATAATCCTTCAAGAAGCAATGAACACCGATGAGAGACAGTGCTATTTTACCTGATACTCTTTAATAATGTTAATCAGCTTTTCAACCTCAGCGGCGGGGAGCTTCCCTTTATAGATATATCGGCAGATTCTCTCTTTATCCAGGACAACAATGTTGGAGGAGTGGTTTTTCAACCCCCATAGGTTAAGAATGGTGTAGTTATCGTCTACGAGAATAATAGCGCCAGTCTTTTCCTGTTTACTTTTGATTATCCTGTTGATGACAAAATTAGGCCAGTTGCTGGCCTTGTTATTGCTAATTCCCAGTCCACGGTATCTTTTATTGCGGTCTAGTCCGGCATCTTTTAGGAGAGCATCTTCTACATGTGCGTTCATATCTTTTTCGGCTGGAGACACATAGAAGATTGAGAGGACTTTGCCCATAAACTCTGGCGAATTGAGAGTGTATTCCTTACCCAGTGAGTCCTTCAATTTGAAATCAATAGCCTGTTCCCCTACCTTCAATTCCGCCGCGACTGCAAACGTGTTGCATAACAGTACCAGAAAAACACCCATTACAAAATTCTTCATGCTTTCCTCCCAGTCATTCAGAAAATAGATTATTTTTGAACCCAATTATAGGTGAAAAAGATGTTCCCATCAAGGGGAAATGAGTCTCCATAACTATAGTTATGCTTGAAAAAAAGTACCGATATATGCTAAGTAGGCCAAAATGGCTATGAGGTGCTGATTGCTATGAGTCTGGGAAAAATGCTTGAGGAAAGTTCCCATCGTTATGCAAATAATGCTGCTACTATCTACGACGGAAAAGCCTTAACCTATGAGGCTCTCCACAGTGCCGTGAACTCCCTGGGGAATGCATTGAGAAGCCTCGGTATTCAAAAAGGGGATAAGGTAGCCATCATGCTCCCCAACTGCCCGGAATTCGTCATATCTTATTTCGCTGTTCAGAAAATAGGCGCTGTCGCTGTTACAATAAATATATTATCCACGTCCTATGAACTTCGCCATCTTATAGGAAACAGCGATGCGAAATGCCTGATTACCGAAACGCCACTGGCGAAAAGGTACGAGGAAATCAGAGACGATATCCCGCTCTGCAAGCATATCATTACTACCAGTGGCCTTGATACGGCTTCCCAATTCAGAGAGATAATCGAGAAAGGGCCTTTTACCCTTGAAATGCCGGATATTGCTGATGACGATCCGGCTGTGATGATCTATACTGCCGGTCTCACCGGCAGGCCCCTTGGCGCAGTACTTACCAATGGCAACCTGCTATCCCAATCTGATCTTCTCTGGAGTGTATGTAATGCCACAGAAAAGGACCGCGGGCTTGCTGTTATTCCTCTTTTTCATGCTTTCGGTGCCGTGGCCAATATGTTAGCCGCCATCCGAATTGGTGCAGGCATCGTATTGATGGATAGGTTCACAATGGAAGCCATTCTCGGCTCCCTAGAGAAAGATAAGGTCACCTATATTGCCGCCGTCCCCAGGCTTTTCTTAGGTATGGTCATGTATCCCGAGACCGAGAAATATGACCTCAGCTCTTTGAACTTCTGCATCACCGGTGGTTCGACGATGCCGCCAGACTTCATCCCCATGTTTGAAGATAAGTTTAAGTGCATATTGAGGGAAGGTTACGGGCTTACCGAGGCATCCCCCGTATGTTCCGTAGGCAGGCGGGAAATGGTGCACAAGCCGGGATCGATCGGAACTGTCATTCCCGGTGTCGAAGCCAAGGCTGTTGATGACGGTGGTAACGAGGTTCCTCGCGGTGAAATCGGAGAACTTGTCATCAGAGGCGTCAATGTGATGAAGGGTTATTATAAGAATGAGGAGGCAACTGGGCAAGTCATCAGGAACGGCTGGCTCTACACGAGTGATCTTGCGAAGATTGATGAGGACGGCTATATTTTTCTCACAGGACGAAAGAAACGAATGGTCATAACCAGCGGCTTCAATGTATATCCCCGGGAGGTCGAGATGATTCTGGAACTTCACCCTGCTGTTCAGGCTTCCATGGTAGTAGGAAAACCCGATCTCATGAGAGGAGAAATTGTCACGGCCCTGATTGTAAGGAATCCGGATATACCGGTAAATGAAAGGGAACTTACGCGGCATTGCAGGCATTATCTATCATCCTACAAGGTGCCGCGAGCAATAGAATTTGTTGAATCCATTGACTTGCCAAGTATTTCATAGGAATCAGCAAGAAATAATCTGACTTTTAGCAGAAAATAAAATTCAAGATATTTTAACGTAAGGAGGTTTTCAAGTATGAGAGAAGTTGTGATAGTGAGTGGTGCGAGAACTGCTGTTGGTAGTTTCGGGGGCGCCCTCAACGGGGTTAAGACTGTTGACCTGGGTTCGTTGGTTATCAAAGAGGCTGTCAAGAGAGCCGGACTGCGACCTGTCATTAGTGAATCTGTTAAAGCTGCCCGTCCCGATGTCTTCGGCGAATTTGACGTGACGGACATCAACAAGAAATACTACGATTATGACGGTGCATTGAAACCGGTCTATTTCGACGAATGCATTATGGGAAATGTGCTCCAGGCGGCCCTCGGACAGAACCCGGCAAGACAGGCGAGCATATATGCGGGCCTGCCGGAAGAGACCAATGCATTTACCATCAATAAGGTATGTGCTTCCGGTATGAAGGCCATAACCTTGGCTTCACAGATTATCAACTCGGGTGATGCGGATGCAATCGTTGCAGGCGGCATGGAAAACATGAGCAATGCACCGTTCGTCCTTCCAGATGCCCGATGGGGATATCGCATGAGTATGCCATTCGGCAAGATTACTGATGTTATGGTGTATGACGGCCTCTATGAAATATTCAACGGCTACCACATGGGATTTACGGCGGAAAATATTGCGACAAAATATGGGATTACCAGGCGGGAGCAGGATGAAATTTCCCTGATGAGTCATCAAAGGGCAAGAGCTGCCATAGCCAACGGTACATATGCCGAGGAGATTGTCCCAGTTATTATCCCTCAGAAAAAAGGCGATCCCACTATATTTAAAGTGGATGAACGCCCCATGGATACCTCCATCGAGAAGATGGCCAAACTGGCGCCTGCTTTCAAGAGGGATGGCGGGACCGTAACAGCCGGTAACGCATCGGGTGTTAACGACGGTGCGGCAGCTGTGGTTGTCATGAGTGCAGAAAAAGCAAAAGAACTCGGCCTGAAGCCCCTGGCGAAGATCAAAGGATTTGCCGCGGGTGGTGTTGATCCGGCTTATATGGGACTGGGTCCCATCCCGGCGACACGGAAGGTTTTCAAGAAACTCGGCTTGACCATGAAAGATATCGATCTGATTGAACTCAATGAAGCCTTCGCGGTCCAGGCCTTGGCCTGTATCAGAGAGCTGAAGATTGATTTGGACAAGTGTAATATCAACGGCAGCGGTATTTCCATCGGCCATCCCATTGGTTGTACGGGTGCCAGGATTACCTACACCCTTGCCATGCAGATGAAGAAGAAAAACCTTAATCTTGGCCTGGCTACACTGTGTATAGGTGGCGGGCAGGGTATGGCCATAGTCCTCGAAAAAGTATAGAGCGCTTATGAATCCAGAATTCATTGATAGCCTTGTTGTAAAAAATAGCACGAAGATTATTTTCCTCATCATGGACGGGCTCGGCGGCCTGCCCATGGGGCAGGGGGATAAAACGGAGTTGGAGGCGGCGAAGACACCAAACATGGATGCCCTAGCCGAAAAATCCGTCTGCGGGCTTCTGGATCCTATTGGATACGGGATTACACCGGGCAGCGGACCGGCTCACTTCGCCCTCTTTGGTTACGATCCGGTCAAAAACAACATCGGCCGGGGGATACTGGAGGCGGCGGGGATTGACTTTCCCATGACCGAGCGGGATCTCCTCATCAGGATCAATTTTGCCACGATTGACAAGAACGGTGTTATCATCGATCGCCGGGCCGGGCGTATCGACAATGAGACTAATGAGAGAATCTGCAAAAAACTGCAGGACAAAATCCGGAAAATATCGGATGTCGAGATCATCTTTGAACCGGTCCGAGAACACCGTGCCCTTTTAGTCCTGAGAAGGGATCGCCTACGGGAAGAGATTCAGGAGACGGACCCTCAGAAGACGGGACTTCCGGCTTTACCGCCGAAATCTCTTGTCCCGGAAGCGGAAGAGACGTCTGGTATTCTCCAAAAGCTTGTCGATAAGGCACGGGAAGCGCTTTCCGATGAAAAGAAAGCGAATATGCTGCTCCTCCGCGGCTATTCAACTTATAGAAGGTACCCCTATTTAAGTGAGCGGTTCGGTCTCAATGCCCTGGCCATTGCCACCTATCCCATGTACCGCGGCATTGCGCGGCTTCTGGGTATGGTTATTGGTCCTCAGCCAGATTCACTCAAAGGGGAAATCGTTGCCCTCCGGGAAAACTACGGAAAGTATGATTTTTTCTTCGTCCACGTGAAGGCAACAGATTCGCGGGGTGAAGATGGCAATTTCGATGCCAAGGTGAAGGTAATCGAAGAGGTAGACTCCCTGATCCCCATGGTTACTGATCTCAAGCCTGATGTCTTGGTTATAACGGGTGACCACTCCACACCGGCGGCCCTCGCCTCCCATAGTTGGCATCCGTTGCCGGTACTCCTGTATTCAGCAACCGCGAGGCCTGACCGGGTCAAGCGATTTGGTGAGAGGGACTGCATCTTGGGCGGGTTGGGGAGAATGCCGACGGTCCATCTGATGGGGCTTGCCTTAGCCCATGCCGGAAGACTTGAAAAGTTTGGGGCATAGAACGAAGCAACAGCGAAAGGGGTTCTGATTAATACAGAACCCCTTTCGCCATTTTAAATGGAGTTATTTGCTTTTTCTTTTTTCCAGTTCCTCGGCTCTTAGCTGCTTGCGCAGGATTTTACCAACATTTGTCTTTGGAAGCTCCTTACGGAATTCAATCTCCGCGGGGAGCTTATATTTTGCCAGCTTTGTTGCGCTATATTCTAGAAGTTCTTTTTGGGTTGCTGTTTCACCTTCTTTTAGTACACAGAACACCTTGACATTTTCCCCGCGTTTAGGATCAGGAATCCCGATCGTACATACCTCCTGCACCTTGGGGTGCTCGTAGAATACCTCATCAATGTCCCGTGGATAGATATTGAATCCGCCGGAGATAATCATATCCTTTTTCCTATCCACGATATAAAAGTACCCGTCCTGATCCATCGTGGCGATGTCTCCTGTGTAACACCAGCCATTCCGTAGTGTGTTGGCCGTCTCGTCGGGCATACCTTTATAGCCTTTCATTATCTGTGGTCCCTTAATGATAAGTTCCCCCGGCTCTCCTGCCGGTACGTCTGTCACACCATCATCAAGACTGACAATACGGCACTCAGTATCTGAGATTGGTACACCTACGCTGCCAACCTTGCGGATGCCACCGAAGGGGTTGATATGGGTCACGGGTGTTGTTTCTGTCAAGCCGAACCCCTCAACAATCACGGCCCCCGTTAT
>PDVH01000119.1_pt2 | contig 16725 bp, 19 predicted proteins | sample 1369781 | NCBI WGS metagenome assembly PDVH01 (sample SAMN07795378, study PRJNA414565) | Alkali sediment metagenome, whole genome shotgun sequencing project. | isolation source: glacial lake sediment | place: Bosnia and Herzegovina: Donje Bare Lake | collected 2016-06
GTTCCACTGCTCGTTTCTTCGGCACTACTTTTTCTTCGACTTCCTCTTCCTCCACTTCCTCTTCTTCAGCTTCCTCGACCGGTTGTCTTACCGCCTTTCTTCGAGGCTTCTCATTCACCTGTTTATGGAGAAGATCACGCATCTGCATCTGAATATCGACCTGTTGCTTCTGAAACTCGCTCTGCTCCCTCTGATACTGCGTCGGAACATGCGATTGAACCAGGTCCTCCACCAGCTGCTTCACATCCTTATACGGGTACACCCCATGCAGCTCATAATAACTGCGGGCAATCGGTGTCTGCACCTCTTTGCCGCCACCAGCAAAACCAAAAAACCGTGCTTTCGCCCCCCCAACCTCGACACCACCAGCGGCCATGGTCTTATCACTACCAAGCCCGAAACCAGATTGACTCACCGGGATGATCGTCCCAAACCCAAAGATCTGGCCAAGGATCCCTTGCTTCGCATCGATATCAGCAATCTTATCATACCGAATCGTCCGCTCCCGTTTCGTGAAGATGCCACCTTTGAAAATGATACGCAGGTTCGTAATGATGTATTTATGCGACCGACGATACAGCTCAACAATCAGGAAACCAACAATAGAGACTGCTATTGAGTAAATAAAGATGAATAAGGGAATGCTCTGTTCCCAATGCTGCCAGAAAATTAATCCGATACCGCTAAGAAAAACTCCAAGATATAAAAAGAAAATCGTCCATTGGATCGCGACAAGCGAGGCGATCACACCAACCAAGAGTAGGACAAGTCCCCACAGGATAAGAGGGTACCAGTTGTTCCCGGAGAACATCCCTGCGTACTCCGAGAACTCCGTCAGCCACCAGACCAGAATACCCCAGACGATAACAAAAATACAAAGAGTCTGTAATTTCATGAACGATAAAGGATGAGGCGAGAGCACCCGTTCCATCTGCTCATTTTTTAGAAGTTCTTTTTTTACCATCCGCAACCAACAACATCACCAGAAGAGACACCTGCCCAGCATTCTTCTCTGGGAAATACACCAAGAACACCCGGGCAGCAACATACGAGACTGCCACCGTCAAAAACGGAACCATTTTCCAGCCCACGCTGATCTCATCGGTCGCCCGTATCAACAGCAACAAAGGAAACGTCAACAATATCGCAAGAATCGCAGTCACCGACATCCAACCAAACAGAACGAACAACCCGATGTACACCACCGGGTTGAGAAACAACGACACGACATAAAACACATACAGACACAAAATTATCACCAGGATATACAACGGTTTTTCCACAAGATGATCCTTAATGTGAATCAAATCATACAGAATATCGATTTTTTCTTTCCGCTCCTGACTAATGTAACTTGGACGTATTCCCAACCCAAAAAACAACAACACAAACACAAATCCCACATGGAGCGGATTGAGCAGGTCTATGGTGAGCAGAAACCGAAGGTACTCCCCTGCAAAGGCGGACAGGCTTCCCCAGAACCCGGTCAATGATTCAACAAAAGTGAAGTGAACAAGGCTTGGGTACACAAACCCTCTCCCTATGATAAAGTAACTGACCAGCAAGACAAGGCCTGCTGGGATAAAAAAAGGGCCAAAGAGGAGGAACGAACGGCTTACCCATTCAAAGATTCCTTCTTTTTCCTTCTTCGGCTCAACCTTCCCATAGGTGACACTCACCTGGAAGGCGGCAACCCCACTTCTCGTCACCGTATACCCAAGCGCCTGACTGATCGTCTGAAACAAAATCCCAATATAATTGGTGAACCGACAGAACGCCTCATGACGATGCCGCAGCCGCGACAGTATCCGCTTTTGGATTTCGATACAACACAACTGGAGAAACCAGAACGCTACCACACCAAGGATCGGCGCGATGGCCGCTAAAAACAAGGATTCAAAGTTCAAGGGGACGTCTACCATCTCGCTCAGGAAAGGTAGTCATCCGAGGATATAAAAATCTTTTTTAAATAATCTCAAGAGAGACCCCGCGCCCCGCATAATCATACGCCTGCCATGAGGCAAACCCCACAGCAGACACCCCCACAATGATATGGATTTTCCCGAAATGGTCAAACAGATCCAAATCTGCATTAGAGGGACGGACGATAGAGGATGGATGGGAATGAACCGTCCCGACGATACTATAGTCAATCGGAAGCATATGAAGATGGAAAATCGCATGAGAATCACCAGAGATCGTTCCCGGGAGGAGCACGACCTCGATAATCATAGTTTTATCGACCCGATCAACCCGGAGAAGCGCGCCGAATTCCTGCGGATAATTCGACTTTGAGCTCTCTACAATCAGATCCAGGCACTTTCTCGTTATTTTCCAATGCACTGGTGCTGGCGGTGTTGTTTTTCGACGAAATAGTCCCATAGTTATCGCATGAGTTTTAAACGCACCATCTGGTAAAAACTTTCCCCGAAACGGATGAACCGCGCTTTCTTCTCCGATCCGGTCACACAAATCGCGCTCTCCTGGGTGACCGGTGTGAGAAACCGCCCGTCAATCACCAGGTTCGTCTCCTTGCTTTTCGGCAAGAGATGCACGCTTACCTTCCGGTCCAGCGGCACGATCCAAGGCCGTGCGGAGAGTTTGAAGGCAGCGAGCGGCGCGATGATCATCGCATTCACCGTGGGGTCCATGATAGGGCCACCGACGCTAAGAGAGTAACTCGTCGAACCGGTTGGTGTCGCGATAATGACACCATCAGCACCCATTGATTCAATCAGTTCATCGTCCACAAATAACTTCAGGTACAGGATCTTTGCTATCCGTGCCGTCTGAATCGTCACTTCATTGGTCGCATCAGGCAATCGTTTCCCATCCAGGGTGATTTTCAGTTTCGCGCGTTCCTCGACATTATATTTCCCGGTGATGATCTGCTTTAATCCTTCCATCGCGTACTTCGATTCGACCTCGGAGAGAAACCCGATCCCTCCTGAGTTGATCGCAAACACTGGTTTTTCAATCTCGCTCATCGCCATGAGAATCGTGCCATCACCACCGATGGTCACCACGATATCAGCGGTTTTATCGATCTCCTTGAACGACACCCCTTTGAGCTGAATCTCCGGTGCGACTGCTTCCTCGACAAGCACGTTCCCATGTTGCGATAAAAACTCAGCAACGTCCTTTGCTAATGTAACAGATCGTTTCACGCTTGGATTACACACCAAACCATAGTTCATGGTCACAGTTATGCCCTCGCCAGCTTCATCAATGGGGTTAGTTTCACCAGCAACGACGGATGTTTCGTCACCAACGCCTTAATAATACTCAGGGTGCTGAACTCCTCAAATTTATAATCCTTAAGAGAGTCCGCAAGCATATCCAATGTCTTATCATCCATATCCAGCATGATTTCCTTAGCCACGTAGTTCCGGTGCAGTTTCTTCCCAAACGCGTCCTTCCAACGAGTCTCATACTCTGAGAGCATCTCCGTGTCGAACCGCTGTTTCTCCACTGCTTTTCCGATGGTTTCCCCTGCGTATCTCCCTGCCTCGATCGCATGCATCAGCCCGCCACCGGTGATTGGGTCGACCTGACGTGCGGCATCACCGACTAACATGACGTTGTCTGTGACGGATTGGATCGGTTCAGCGACCGGGTCCGCTCCTGTGAGGATTCGCAGTGTTTCTCCTTTTTTTAACGCGGGTTGACCTGCGATGAACTTATCAAGGTATTGTTTTGCTTTCCCTGCTTCACTGAGGCTTGCGAGGATGCCGATGCCGACATTGGCGACATCTTTCCCTTTCGGGAACACCCAGACATAGCCGCCAGGGGCGACGTGTTTGCCTAAGAAGAAGTCACAGTACGGGCTGTCCCAGTCAATGTTGGTCATGGTATACTGAATGCAGGTTTCCAGGTCGTACGGTTTCAGGGTGGTTTTGATCCCAGCCCATCTTCCGACCCGTGACTCCACCCCGTCAGCACACCGACGATGACATCCGCCTCGATTTCGATTTTTTCATCGAATTGCTGCGCTATGACGCCTGTAATCTTTCCATTTTTTTTCAACAAATCAACCGCGCGGGTATTCAGCATAAGATCTGCTCCTTTCTTCACAGCACCGCGTGCAAGCTCCTGGTCAAAGATATCTCGATAGACGACGTACCCTGTCTCGTCACCAGCGTACTCCGCGGCTAAGGTGATTTTCGTTCCATTTGGGGAGACGATTCGTGCCCCCTGCATCTTGGTGGCAATCCATCGTGTTCCCTCGAGAACCTTATACTGGTCAACCTTCTGACTGATTCCCTCGCCACAGAGGACGGGGACGCCGACCTCGGCCCGACGTTCAATGATGAGTACCTTTGCTCCGGCTTCTGCGGCGAACCGTGCAGTCACTCCGACAACGACCGCATCGTACTGCATCTTATGGTCCCTCCCAGACGATCGCCCCGATCGGGCAGACTTTCACGCAGATCGAACAGCTGTTGCACAACTCTTTGTTCACGAGTGCTCGACTGGAAATCATAAGGATCGCGTCTTGTGGGCAGACCGAGATACAGCCGCCACATGCCAAACATTTCTCTTTCTTCACCACTGCCTTATGCTTTACCATAGGATTCACCTCTGGTGATACCGGAAGCTATCAGATGTGCCACTCGGATTGGCTCAGGTATGACACCACGTATGGTAGAGATATTTATTATTTCTTTTGCCTCCTCTAAGGATATCCCGACGCATTTGATGTACATCGGATTATGCTGTGTCGGGATCTTATGCAGAACCCCTTTTTGGAGCAGGTTCCATCGCTCCTCCCAGTCTGTGAAATTTTTTTGTAATGCTTGTTTTATTTTTCTCTGATCTGGTTTATCACGTGTGATTGTCATGACTGGCAACTGCGTTGATTCGGAAAGATCGTTGATATCGACCACGTTAAACCCGCCAAGGCACGCGCCGTCAATCATCACCGCTTTGAGCTGTCGTCGATGCCGTGAGTTCCGAATCATCTGCTTACAGATATCTGTCGCCTCGGTTCCGTCGATGATCACCTGGTTTCGCAACACACATTCAAGATATTCCCCGCCGCGCATCACCACGCCAATGACCGTGGAATATTTTTCCTGAAACGAAAACGGCGCATCGTCTATCCCCAGAATCCGAATCTGTCGTTTCATCAACCCATTACAACCCATCGTTCAATTAAGAATGTTTCTATAAACCTGGGGGGAGATGATTATATCCCCTTCTTGCCCCCTCTAGTGTACATATTATATAATATAAGGGGGCATCCTCCACACATCATGAATCGTAAAAAAATACTGTTGCATTTTTCCCCCGCATCTGTTTTTTTTTTAGCAACATTTTTTTAGAACGTCAGACCTGTCAATGTCTTTGTGTCAAGCACGCCAGTGATGGATCGTATTTTATTGACAATGATTGTGCCAAGCTCCTCGAAATCAGATGCATCGATTTTTGCTATCAGGTCGTATTCACCAAACAAGGGGTGCAGCTCGATGATCTGTGGTATTTTTGATAGTTTATTGTACACTTCATGTTCATGCGCTGGGGCGACGTTTATCAAAACAAAACCTATTGCCATGCAGTTTCCTCCTTTTTTCACTCTCTTGTTTTTCCCATTGTCTTTTATTTTCTTATTCTGTTTAGAACCTAAGATTCAACTTCGTCTGTACTTACCTGTCCGCTTGATGCAAGCTTACAGCTTTCGCAGATGCCTTCCATTTCTTCTTCAGGTTCGAGCTCATCTCCGCAAATCGAACAATACATTGGCATAGTAAGCCATCCCTCATTGTGTCAGTGACAAGTACAAGATTGCAATAAGATTAATGTTTATAAAGTCTTTTCTTCAAATCTATTTCGTTTACATCGATAAATTTTTTTTTGTTTTGACGCTTTCTCATTCATCAATTACGGAAAATATACGAAAAAAATTTCGCCTCATTTTTTTTCATTCCCTCATCATCCAAATTTTTTTTCAAAAAAATTTTTCGATGAATCGCCGCAAGTTACAATAAATTTTAATACATGTTTTTTAATACGGGATACATAGTGAGTATTTTATAATGAAAGGGAGAACCACATGGATTGGACGGGCCTCCAAACTGAGATACTCTTTTTTCTCAAGCCAGGAATCTTGAGCGTGAGCTTGGTTTCAAAAACATCTTCTTAAAATTCGAGGGTGGAAACCCGACTGGGACGCAGAAAGACCGCATCTCCCAGTATCACGTGAAGAAAGCAATACAGCAAGGGTACGATACCCTCACCGTGGGAACATGCGGCAACTATGGCGTGTCACTTGCGTATTTCGCAAAACTCGCTGGGTTGAAAGCAAAAATCCTCATCCCGGAGCAATATTACGTCGCGCCAAAACGAAAAGAAGAACTACAAGGCATGAACGCAGAGATCCTCACGATCGATGGGAAATACGAAGACGCTGTCGAAGAAAGCAGACGGCTTTCACGCAGGGAACATGTGTACGACGCGAACCCCGGAAACGGCAACGAAGGATGGCGCGGGTACATGTCGATTGCTTATGAGATCTACCGCCAACTCGGCAGAACCCCAACCGCGGTCGCAGCGCCAGTCGGAAATGGAACCACACTGGTCGGGATTTATCATGGGTTCAAGAACCTGCTTGACCATGACATCATCGACCATATGCCGTACCTCGTCGGCGCCTCAACACCCGGGGGGAACCCCATCATCAAAAGCTTCAAGACTGGAGCATCGAAGACCCAGGACCTCCAGCCAACGGAAATCAAAGAAAGCAGCATCAACGAACCACTCATCGCGTACCATTCCTACGATGGTGACGACGCCCTGCAGGCGATCTATGAAACCAACGGCTGGGCTGATTACGCATCCGATACCTGCATGATGAAATTCCATGCCCTGCTTCGGGACCTGGAAGGACTCAATGTGCTTCCCGCCTCAGCAAGTCCGATTGAGGCACTCATCAAATTCAAAGAACATCGAGTACTCAACAGCGATTACGTGATTGTGCTAACGGGGAGAAAATTTAGGTAACATTTCTACCACGGGTTTGATTCTCTTATGGCGAAAATGCGTGCGCTTGTCTATGCAGACCGACTCTACAGTTGTGCTGATGGGAAGACCGCTCATGGGCTGGTGCGGTTCAGCAAAAAATTTCAGGTCGTCTGCGTCGTCGACTCAACTGTACCAAAGGGTGATGCAGCTGAATTCCTTGATAGGAAAAAGAATGGCATACCTCTTTTGAACAGCCTTGATGATGCATTCACAGCGACACAACCAGACACCTTTATCATCGGTGCAGTCTCAGAAGGAGGCGTACTCCCTGCAGGCTACGACAAAGCGGTGGACTGGGCATTGTCAAAAGGCCTCAATGTGGTCTCCGGCCTCCATCAGTTTCTCTCGGATGACCCACGGTTCATAAAACAAGCAAAAAAACATGAGTGCACCATCACGGACGTCCGGAAGATCTTCCGCGACCACAAACGATTCTACACCGGTGAAATCGCAAAAGTCCCTTCGATGCGCATCGCCCTTGTGGGCACTGACTCCGCTATCGGGAAACGCACCCTTGCGGTCCTGCTCGTCGAAGAACTAAAAAAACGAAGAAGAACCGCGGATATGATCTACACAGGACAGACAGGTTGGCTGCAGGGCTGGCCACATGGGGTCGTCTTAGACGCGATGATAAACGATTTCGTCTCAGGGGGAATCGAAGGAGCGATCCTCGACTCATGGAACGACCTCCACCCCGAGTTCATGATCATCGAAGGGCAAGGAAGCTTGGTCCATCCGTTCTTCCCCGGAGGCTTTGAGATCCTCGCCGCAGGCCAGGTGCACGGGTTCCTCCTAGTCGATGCACCAAAACGACCGCATCTCGATGGATTCCCTGGCTATCCCATGCCAGATCCACGACGTGTGGTTCGAATCGCTGAGATGCTCACAGAGAAAAAACTCATCGGCGTCGGCATCAACCGTGAAAAGATGGCCGCCTCTGATATCGCCTCTGCGAAAACCAAATATCAGAAGCTGTTCAAGGTTCCCGTCGCAGAACCACTCTCGGAAGGAGTTACAGATCTCGTCGATGCACTGGAGGCATTGCGCCATGAAAAAAAATAAACTACTGTGCCTTTCATCCATTTCACTATCCGATGTTACAATCGAAAAGAACACTGCCTTTACAGAGGTCACCGTCATCGATAACGACGGAACGGAAAGTCGTTTTCAGATCATGAACAAATATGAACATGAACTCCAAACATCTCATCAACCGCTACTCAGACTTGCGTTCTGCATGCCATTGCTCAACTACGGGCTCTTCACAAAAAAAATCCTGTTGAACTTCCCGCTCAGCAAGGCAGACCTTTCACTCCTTCATGACCTCAACATCGTCTTCAGCCGCGACATCTTCGTCAACAAAATAGCAGACGGAACAAATCCGTACATCATCCCGGAGTATTTCCCTGACCAAAAAAACATAACACCAACAGATGGATATCCTCAGGCGAAAATACAACCAAAAAAAACCATGAACGACACACCCATCAGCACGGACATGGATCCGATGAAATCAGGAATCCTCTCGAGCGGAGGAAAAGACAGTCTGCTGACCTATGGATTACTCAAAGAACTCGGTTCCACCGTGTACCCTTTGTACATGAACGAAAGCGGAGGCCATTGGAGGACCGCACTCACCGCGTATAAGTACCATAGAGAAAACGACCCTCACACACAGCGGGTATGGACAAACGTCGACCGGTTCTATACCTTCATGCTTGACCATCTCCGGTTCATCAGACCAGATCATCGAAAAATTTGGCATGACACCTACCCATTACGATTGTGCATCTTCCCGTTCTACGTGTTCAGCCTGCTGCCGATATTTGTCGAGGAACACATCGGGAACCTCATGTTAGGCAGCGAGTTTGACGATCTCCGCTACGAGATCCAATACAAAGGAATCAAACATTACTTCGGTGTCTACGACCAGCACCAGGATTATGATGTCCGGATGAATCAATGGTACGACAGGCGCATCCCGGGATTATATCAATGGTCCGCATTGCGGAACATCTCCGGTCTTGTCGACCAGAACATCCTGGTCCGCCGCTACCCGGAACTTGGGAAACTGCAGCGCTCCTGTCATTCCTGTCATATCAAAAACGGGATGGTGTACCCCTGCGGAGTCTGCTCGAAATGTATTGGAATCCTGCTATATCTCCTGGCAAACGACCTCGACCCGACCCACATGAAATACCAGCGGAAAGATATCCACAATTTCTATACAAACGTCGGGACCTCCTCCCTGAAACTTGACAAGGACGAAAAAAACCAATCATTCTTCTTACTCAAACAAAAAGGCTCCGCACCGAAGGTCCAATGCGTAGGCCATGTTCAGAAAATCCATATCCTTTCCTCGACCTGTGACCCGGGTCTCTATCCCAAACAATACCGAGATGGACTTCTGAAGATCCTTGAGGAATACACCACAGGGTATTGTTCATTACAAAATGAGGAATGGGTACCGACAACAAAATGGCGGGAGCAGACCACTACCGTATCTCTTTAATCATCCGATACGCGTCCCGGGAACCTTCATGATGAAAATGATAATATTTTTTCAATAGCATAGCCTGATGAAACCCTGCTTGTTCATATAATTTAATCGCAGCACTGTTGGTGATGGCAACCTCTAGTCTGATCGAACTGATCCCTTTTTTCCTCAGATGCTCCTCCGCAGCTGAAATCAATCGCAGACCAATACCTTTCTTCTGGAACGCAGGGTCGACGTTGATGGTTTCGAGACCAGCCCATCGTCTCGACGAGAACCGTACTATTGGCTTTCGTCAGCAGATACCAAAGCTGCCGTCTCGAATACGCATGTTCCCTGGGGAAACACAGTTGTTCTAGTTCCACGATTCGTTCGAAATCCTCAATAGTTGCAGCTCTGATATCAGCAGTACATGGCATGAGAGGGAAGTACCTTTGTCTGTTCATATAATTTTTTTCCCTGAGATGCTCTGCAGAGATTTTTTATATTATAAATCCTGTATCATCCCTATCAGTCCAGGGAGAAATGTCATGGCACAGGAGAAGAAAAAAGCGGAGTTGAAGATTTCTGGGATGACCTGTACGATGTGCTCATCCACCATAGAAAAATCCCTCGCAAGCCTCCCTGGTGTGCTCAACGCACAAGTAAATCTTGGCAATGAACTTGCTAGCGTGGAGTACGACCCATCCCAGGTGAAGCTGACGGATCTGGAAAAAGCGGTTACCGACGTCGGCTATGGGACCATCAATGAAAAGGTGATTCTGCGAATCGGTGGAATGACCTGCGTTATGTGCGAAAAAACCATCACCGAAGCGTTATCGCAGCTTGATGGCGTCGTGAATGTTTCGGTGAATCTTGCCACCGAAAAAGCGACCGTGACATACAACCCCCGAATGGTCCGTCTTCTTGATATGAAACAAGCGGTTGAGGATGCGGGATACCAGTATCTCGGCGTGGAAGGCGAGGAGGATCTTGCAGCCAAAGCCTATGAAAAAGACCTTCGTGCGAAACGACTCCGTATCTACGTCGGGTTCCTAGTCGGGATCCCCCTGATGATCCTCATGTATCTTCATCCGTTCCTGTCGATGGAGCAGGTATCCTACATCTCTCTAATCGTGTCCACCCCTGCATTCATCTACATCAGCTATCCCATTTTCCGAGCCGGGTACCACGCTTTGCGAAATCGGTCACTGACAATGGATGTGATGTACTCCATGGGTATTGGGGTGGCGTTTGGTGCAAGTGTACTAGGGACCTTCGAGGTGGTTCTGACCCGTGAGTTCATGTTCTATGAAACTGCGGTGCTGCTCGCTGCCTAAAGGCAGAACATCTGATGCGATAAAAAAACTAGCTGGCCTGCAGGTAAAACACGCGACCGTCATCCGAAACGGACAGGAAACCGAGGTCGCCATTGAGAATGTGATACTTGATGATGTTGTCGTTGTGAAACCCGGGGAGAAGATCCCCGTCGATGGTGTCGTCGCCAAAGGGGGCAGCTATGTGGATGAGTCGATGGTGACCGGAGAACCGCTTCCTGTCGTGAAGAACCAAGGATGCAACGTGATCGGAGGGACACTCAACACGAATAGCGTGTTACAAATCAAAGCGACAAAGATCGGCAAAGACACGTTGCTTGCCCAAATCATAAGACTCGTAGAGGACGCACAGGGGTCTCGACCACCAGTCCAGCGCATCGCAGATACTGCCGTGAGCTATTTCATCCCCCTGGTGCTGACCATTGCCATCGTCTCGTTTCTCGTCTGGTATTTCGTGTTTGGCAGCACGCTTCTGTTTAGCCTGACCACGTTGATTTCCATATTAGTGATTGCTTGTCCCTGCGCGCTTGGTCTTGCGACGCCCACTGCGGTGACCGTGGGGATCGGTCGAGGCGCGGAACTTGGGATCCTCATCAAGAACGGGGATGCCCTGGAAGTCTCAGAGAAAATCTCTACCATCGTCACGGTGCTTGAAAAAGCAGCACGTGTCGAAAAAAACTCCCTGCATCCCTTGGCCTCTGCGATTGTCAAAAAAGCAAATGAACAAGGTCTTTCCCTACCTGACGTCAACCGGTTTAACACCTTCCCGGGCAAAGGAGTGCAGGCGACCGTTGATGACGTTGTTGTGCTGATCGGCAATCAACTGTTGTTTAAGGAAAAACACATCACGGTACTTCCAAAGGTCGAAGATGCCCTGAAGGAACTTGAGATGAACGGGAAATCTGTGATGCTAGTCGCGTTCAACGCCCAGCTTGTGGGATTCATCGCCCTGGCTGATGTGGTCAAGGAGACGACCCCTGTTGCTATGAAACAATTCAAAGACCTTGGATTACAGCTAGTGATGATCACCGGGGATAACGCCCGGACTGCACAGGCGATCGCCCAGCAAATCGGCATCGATACGATACGAGCAGAGGTGCTGCCCCAAGATAAAGCCGCAGAGGTGCAGAAACTCCAGGAAGCCGGGGAAACGGTCGCGTTCGTCGGTGACGGGATCAATGATGCGCCCGCGCTTGCCCAGGCTGATGTCGGCATTGCTATCGGGAGCGGGACCGATATCGCGATAGAGAGCGGGGAGATTGTGCTTGTCAGAGGCGACCTGTTGGATTGTGTCAGTGCAATACAACTGAGCAGGAAGGTCATGTCCCGTATCAAACAGAACCTGTTCTGGGCGTTCGCTTATAACACGGCTCTTATCCCGGTCGCCGCAGGAGTGCTATATCCTTTTGGGATCTTGTTCCGACCTGAGTTCGCGGGGCTAGCGATGGCGCTTAGCTCAGTCACGGTCGTGTCCCTGTCTTTGATGTTGAGAAACTATGTGCCACCGGCGCAGGAGGTGAAACCTCATGGCGATTGACCCGATCTGTAAGATGACCGTTGATGAGAAAACCGCGAAATTCACCAGTGTCTACAAATGGAAGACCTATTATTTCTGCTCCCCTGGGTGCAAACGAACGTTTGACAAGAATCCTGAGCAATATATCACGGTATAGTAAAAAAATGCATATCAACGATTTATTTTATTCTTTTTTCAAGAGATTATTCCTTAACGATCTGTCGCTTTCGCTTCAGGACTTTTTGTATCTCTGCATCCATATCCTTTGCATCAATACTGACCCAATGGACCCCGTCATGCTCGAAGAGTTCCTGCAACGGGAATCGACCATCCCAGGGTTCCCAGGCTTTCTGCAGCGTCATCCCACTGACCGTCCGGATGTTTGTTGCGCCAACCTGACCTATCGCATCCGCAAACCCAAGTAGTCGATTCTGCGGAATTGCAACCCCAACGGTCTGCAGGAACGAGCTCAACGGTCGGACCTTCTGCGGGATGTCCATGATGTCAGCGACCGGTTTGACTCGTATCACCCGGAACAACGGTGACGGCTCACAATCCGGGTTGCTCTCATCATAGATCACCAGCCATTGTTTCTCCTTAGAAGCAAAGATCTTCACTGGCTCTCCCATAGTCTCTTTTGTGAAATACTGATAGTACCCATCCAGCACCTGCATCTTCCCAGAGTTCGTTCCCTTCGGGATCGCACGGGTCGTCCTTTCCATCTCTGTTGCCAGCAACCCGGCGAACTCTTTCGGCGACACGCTTCCACCGGTCTCCACATAGATTTCCTGCGGGGAGAAGCACCCCTGTTGATCCCAGGCGCAGACGTCTAATGAGACAAGCTCCGCAATCTCAGAAGCCTGCTTTGACAGATAATCGCGGGCGATGACGATGAAACTGAACTTATGCCAATGACCAGCAAGAGGAACATGATGTTTCTCTGCAAGCGGCGTCAGATTCCTTCGTGCCTGCTCCCCACCGGTCGCACGGACAAGGTCAGACTGAGAAAATAAATACTCCTGCACCAGTGTATCATGACTGGTAAATGGAAGAATCGCGATAGAATGAGCAAGCAGCGGGTCGACCTCCTCGATCGATTTTGCGTACAGCGCACCAAAAACCGGCTCCTCGGTAGGGACCTTCACCCAGGTGGCGGCATCAACGAGCTTATCCATCACCATCTCAAAGGCAGCAAGACCAAGGATGTTGCCGGCACAGATATGACCAATCACCTCAGGCTCATAATTCGAATGTGTGACATGGGGTTTGCCAAACGCTTTCACCAGGCCATCCCCGCAGGGGGAAAACTCACGGAAGTTGCTCGGCTGCAGTTTCCCAGCTAGCGGGAGATTATCTTTTTTGATGATGTCAAAGAAATACTCAAACCCCCAGGTTTCGATCATCTCAATGGAAAAACCGGTCACGGTTGGAAGGACCTCCCGGGCGATCTTTCTCCCCTGATAGGATGGATCTCGCCATAACACGTTCACCTTGTCGATCACATCAAGGACCGCGGGGATGTCGTGTGTCCGCAGATACTCCAGGCGGGCGGCCTTGATCCTTTCAATGATCTTTTTAAGAATCTCAACAGTGAACACAGGTTTACGAAGGGTGATTCCTTCACCGATGTCCTCAGAAACGAACTGTATCTCCTTATCAAATCGTATTGTGGGATCCCAATAGAAACAATCAACGATTCGCCCCATAGTCAACCCCTTTTTTAGAACACAACCGGGATCGTGCTTGCGATGTTCACCAACTCTTGGGCTGCCTTCGCCTGGTCCAGGATCACCCGGGAATCACCATCCACGGTGAACATCCCTCTGATCAACCCCCGGATAGGATCAAGCTCCTTCCGGATGACTTTCTTCCAGTTCGAATAGGGGCCCTTGAACACGAACTTCGCACTTGTTTCTCCTTTCACCAGGTACGCGTCCCTGCATTTCCCATGCCATCAGGTCCTCATCAGGGGTGATCACAAAGAGGAAATCCCCTTCCCAGTCCTTTGCGGCCTCCTGGTACGTCTTGTTCTTGTTCAGCTCTTCTTTAAAGGTTTTTATCCATTCATCCGACGGGAAGCGCAGTATGTTCCTCACCATCCTGTTTCATAAGTTCAGCCATAACCGCTGCACAGCCTCGTCCCTCGAATCCCGGCATCCGAGTGACCTCGACATCCAGCACCGGGCCTTCACGCTGGCATTTCGGACAATGCTCCAGAATCTTCACCCGATCTCCGGTGATGATAAACCCTGGGTAGCTGTCTGGTAACGGGTCCAGGAACGCGAACCGTCCGACCTGTCCGTAGTTAAGCTGGTTGAGATTCTCATCAAGGACCAAGGGGATGACGACAGGGGGGATATGCTTGTAATGCCCCTCACAGCTGAGAAACACCGAGCTGCATTCGGACATCGCATAGACATCATGATACCGCTCCTGGGGGATCCCAAGGATCTCCGTTATTTTCTCGCGGAACGAGTTCTCCGGGAGCCGCTTGTTCTCGTCTGCTTTCCAACCGCCGCCTGTGAGTATCTGACTCGTCGGCAGATGGACAGATATCCCTTCTTTTTTCATACGCTCAATGATCCGATCAAGCCAGAACGGTGGACCAGCGAGGTTCACCCGTTTCCCTGTTTTTTCAATCTGCTGTAACAAATGGATGACCTTGAGATCGGAGTTCCGCTGCACCAATGGGCTGATGGTCGAGAGTGCTTTTGCTTTTAATTTCTCTGAAATCCCGATGGTTTCATCCCGCTGCATACGGAGGAACTGCGTGGTGATCTTCATGTCCAGCGCGACATGGACGTTCGCCGGGTCATACAAATCGTATGCGATCCCGAAGAGACTGGCGATCGTCAGATTCGTCTGCCGTGGATCCGGAATGAGGAGGATGACCTGGTCCGCTGGATTGTAATCCATCAGCTCGATGACTGATTTCATCGCGCTGTACTTCACCCGGTTCCATGAGCGGGTGTTCCGGGGAATGAAACTGAACCGGCCGCTGGTCCCACTCGTAAACATGATGCTGGTGCCTTTTTTGTTGAACTCCTCGATGATCTCATCGTGAGTAGGATTATCGGTTTTGAACATCGGCTTGGGGAGCGACCCGGTAAAGATGGTTTTCAGCCAGTTCAGAAACCCTTTCCCATCCGGGTAATCCTTGAAAAACGCGTCAGGCAACAACGGTATCTTCTTCACATCCTTCTTCGAGGTAATCGCTTCAGGGGTTATCCCGTTGACCTCGCAGACACGGTGGTACAGGAAATTGTTCTCGAAATGATGCTTGAAGGTATGTTGGAGCGCAGGAAACATGTACTCCTGTGCCTTTGAGTATTCGAGAAAGAACGATTTAGGAGCATGCAATGCGGTATCGACCGGTGTCCATTGCTCCCTAGGTGGAATCAACTTCTGTAAGCATTCCATTGAATCCCTCAGCCCTGATATCATTGTCTTTTCCGTCTCCTGTCTTCCTTAATATTCGGTTGAGACCCCTTTGACACAATTGTTGTAATTATCGATAGGTTTGGTAATCGTCAATGCCTTCATTTTATTTCCCGTCATTTTCACCCGGTTCTTCAAAAGCGCCATGGCAGAGCTCATCTGCCCGTTGTTGATCTGGATGAATGTCGTGTAATCCCCAGCGACGATAAAATCTGCTGGTTTCTGCTTTATCGACTCATCCGAGCTGGTGATGAGATCATCCAGGTTCCCGTCCGTAAATTTGATGTAATAATAAATGGTTTTGTTGTCCGGGGGGATGTTTTGGACGACATTAAGCAATGTCGCGTTCATGTTCTTCAAATCTTTTGCCTTATCCAGTTCTGTTAAGACTTTTTTCTTGGCTTGTTCAGCCCATTCTACTGAAAGAAATTTTACCATGTGTCTTCACCTCCGAAGAGAGTTTCTATCAATTCTTCGAAATGCTCAAGTTCCTCCTTTGATAACCCGGGGAGGAACGGGTAGATGATATGTTCCTTCCGATGGAGCCCTTTACTGCAGATGAACTCCAATGGGGTGACCCCTTTGATGGCGAACTGCTGTCTCCAGGATTCCACGATCGCTTTGTTCACGCGATGCCGGGCATCGGGGTCGGTATGGTCATAATAATAATCGTACTCCAAGTGGCAGAGTTTTCCCCGTTCCAGGTAACTAAGGAACCCGAACGCCCCGTCGATCCCGTACTGTTTCGCAGGGTTTTCCAAGGCCTCCACCACCTTCAAAATAGTTTCCTTGTCCCCTGGCATGTACCCGCCACGGTACATCCACATATGTTTGCGTTCCATGCGGCAGGGGAGGATACGGTAGTTATGAAGCCAGATGGCATCTGTCATCTCCGGTTTGGAATACAGTTTTTCAAAGAAATCCCTGAGGTCCTCGTCAAA
>PDVH01000172.1_pt1 | contig 16702 bp, 15 predicted proteins | sample 1369781 | NCBI WGS metagenome assembly PDVH01 (sample SAMN07795378, study PRJNA414565) | Alkali sediment metagenome, whole genome shotgun sequencing project. | isolation source: glacial lake sediment | place: Bosnia and Herzegovina: Donje Bare Lake | collected 2016-06
TCCTCCCCCTAGTCTGGCAAAGCCAGATATATAGTTCATCTCATTTTCAGTCTAAGGACACTGCAAAATTTCCACCCTATCCCTTTGCCTTCCCGTGATCGATTCCGAGACCTTCTTAAGGAATATCTCCTCACAATAAAATCCCCCTGCCCTTCGTCTGGCGATTTGCACCCGTAAGGGGAGGGGGATTGGCAGTATATAAGACTTGCTACACCAATGATCTCGTTGCGAAGCGCAGGTAAAGCTCTTCGCGATTACATGACCCACATTTCTTGAAGCTCTTACTGTATTCTCCGATCCTTCCAGTTTAAGATGTTGACCCTGTTAGACAGCCCCGGAGGATTGAAGTTCACGCGTTGCGTGTTGCTTCCTCCGGCGCCACCAGTGCTTGTTGTAACATAGAGATCAGGGACATTCGACCCTGACCCGGGGGGCTTCAGTGAAATAACGGGGGAAGAGGCTATTCCGACCCCTATTGACATACTTCTTGACCCACCCGAAAATGCACCAGCGCCGGAAGTGTACCTAATCGCATAAAGGTATGCATTTCCGCTCTGTGCGCAGGGATTACCGCTTGCGGGCGCGTAAGACGTGAAATACACCACGCCGCCAAATAAGGCGCTATCCGCCAATACCTTCTCCCCGGTCCCAGGCAGGCTGATGTAAAACCCATTGTTGAGGGAAGTAGTTTGATCATACGTCAAACCCGCTGATGAGATATCATCCATGTTACTGATAAACCAGGTTGTGGTGCGGTTATTGTCTTTCAATGCAAACAATCTTCCCTGGCCGGTTGTGCTAGCAGGATCGGCTTTATTTCCCGTACCCCAGAAGACCCAGATATTCCCCGCCCCATCCTTGGTAACAGAAGGGATCGTATAAATAGTCCGCCAGGCCGGATTCACTGTAGAGCCGTCGAAGAAAAGGCTGCCGCTCCAGTCGGAAATGGAACACCCTCCCGCAGACATAGTTGCCGTGCAGAACTTCAACCGCCAAACGTTTCCACCCATATCTCCAATATAGACCGTATCGATAAAGCCATCGTTATCTGTATCCACAATGGCAGGAGCCGCTGGTATGCCGTATATCATTTTCGTTGTGTTATCGGCATATGTGTAACTCCAGAGTATTTGCCCATTACTCAAGTCTATGACAAAAAAGCCCTTCCCCCTGCAGTCACAACCTGATCCACAACCGCCTCCGCCGGAGCAGTCTGATCCACTGTAACCGGCACCGACAAACCCCACCCATTTCTCCTTGTTGTCGATTCTTACCCGGCCTGTCATCATTTTGCTCCAACTTTCATCAGACAGATAGGGAGCATGTAAGGGATTTATCGCGCTGGTACCGCCAAGGTGCCACATAAAAGTCGGGCTGAGGGAATTATCGAGATCTAAGGCATAATAACCACAATAATAAGGATAACTGGTGCTGTAGAGGGAATTAAATCCGGAATCACAGTATTGTGACGAACTCCATGGCATGGGAGTACCGCCCCTCCCTTCGCCGAATATCATGATTGTCTTCCAATCCGATGCATTTTTACTTGTTCCGTCATCACTTGACGGTCCTAGCCACACGTCAGCTACCGTCACCGGTCCGTCGACAAAGTACTGGTGGCCAAGGGCCGTGGGATTAGTTTGATGGGCAATGTATTTCATCTTTGGCAGATGGTTCGGCGGGATGAAACTCCAAGCCTCTGAAAGATTACTGGTTTTAAAGGCGTGTATCTGGCCGTCGTTAGCCCCTACAAGGATGATCCGGTTGCCGACAGTAGAACTGCGGAGATGACTTGTCCGGTGAGTCGCAAAGGCGTTGTTCAGATCACGTACATCATCGAAGAATATTGATGGCGTTCCTACAGTGATAGGTGTTGACCGGAATACATCGCCCAGCTTATAGACACCAGCAGCGGTGCTGTCCGGGTTATAGGAGGAATCTCCCCGGATGTATCCCACAATGTTGTCACGTTCTGTATCGGTGGTTACATCAAAATATGTCCTTGCAATACTTGTCGTAAAGCTAGTCATCACACCGCCGATATATGTCTTGATTGTCCGGCTGGATGCACTTGCCGCCTGGAGAACGGCCCCGGCATCCCCCAAATTTGAGCCTACCGATCCATCAGCGTTAATCTGGTATTTTTCCAGGTGACCGTGCCAGAAGGGTTCACTCGGTATGGGCTCAAAGGAGGCTTCATAGAGAAAATTCTCGTCAGTGGTTCTGGATGACTGAACGGAGGCCTGCGTGAAGGAGTAGGTCGCCGCGCGGATGGTATTAAATGCTGTCCTCAAGGCGATCGTCAATGCATCCGCATCAGTAGCAAGAAAGGCATACCCGGAAAGTGTGGTGTTTCCCGGATCACTCGATGGCGCATAAAACTGTGTATAGTTTGTACTGTCGCACGTTCCCGGCAACATCGTATTCTTGAATGTTGTTGTAACAGGCTCAGCGGGATCACAGCTGGAAACGCCGGCTGGATAGCAGGCAGTGGGGTTACTGGCTGTATCGCAGCACGAGGCTGTTACGGGGGGGGTTGCGGCTGGATCGCAGCCTGTAGCGATATTGTAGCCTGTTGTGCTGCCGGCGTTCACTACATTAGGATCGTCCGTTCCTCCGTAGTACGCCATCCAGTTGAGGGTATTCTGGAGATAAGTCGGCATACCTGACCCAAATCCGATGACAAAGACCTTGTATCCTGCATCAGCTAGCGCCTTGGTTTGGGCCACGACTTCTCTTCTCGCTTTAAATCTCCTTGAATAATTGGCTGAGTCTCCGCTGTTTTTACATTCCTGCCCATCACCTCCGCATGCATATGTATCCGATCCGTCTGAAATGACAATAAGGAATTTTTTGCGGCAATCCCTCGCGGCGTCTCCTGCCTTGTTGGCATCGAGATACAGCTTCGCCTCATTCAGCGCCGATGCCAGGGGTGTTCCCCCGTTGGCGCTGTACCCGACAATACACTCGCTGCCGGAACCCGTGCAGGTGCTGCTCCCACAGCTACTTGCTGTCGAGAGGCACTGCGTAGAATTGCCACAGTATATCCTGCTGTATTGTGACCCAATAGGACACATGACTTTTACGTTTCCACTGCTCCAATTCCCAGCTGTATCATTACCGTCCTTGAACCTCATGAACCCTACCCTGACGCCGAGGCTTGAGGCGTCCGTACTGTCAATCTTGTTGTCATTGTTATCATCGAGGATACTAAAAGCAGCCCTCTTGGCGATCTGGATCTTTCGACAATCAGTTGTATGACCCGTACCGGAGGAACTATAAAAAGTTCCCGAACAGGATGAATTTCCATATCTATTACTGCCACCCGCCGGGTTATCGTCCATGCTGCCCGACAGATCAAGAAGGATCAGGGCATCCGGCGCCATCGTTGTGCTAAACAGTTCTTCCTCACCTGGGGGTGGCGCCTGAGCTGATGAAACTCCAGTGAAAAATAAGCTGCATAGAGCAGTAATGCATATAAGAAATATATAAATTTTCCTGGATTCCATAGGACCTCCTTACCTCGACATGGTTGACATTTCCACGGGACCATAGCCGACCCCTACGCCGACGGTCACCTGTGTATTATATTCCGTATTTCTTCCAGCCACATCCATATTATATCTGCTCTGCCCCCAACTCTGTCCGCCACCGATGGAGTAGCCCGTCAGTGGTATCATTAAGGGACCCATAGCCGGGCGTGTGGCAGGATAATTAACAGTATAGCTTGACACGCCATCGGCCCTGGCGACGGTTGTAGGAACAGCTATCGGGTTCTGGGGATCAAATGTCTGTGACAGGCTGTTAATACCCGTTTCCGCTGCAGCAAGAGCCCTTTTTTCTCCCACAATTTTCATGCTCACCCTGATGTCCTGGCTCGATAGAGAAATAACCAGCATGCCCAGGGCGAGAAGTATCAGACAGGCCATAACAGCAGCGATAAGGGCAAATCCCGCCTCGGAATTCTTCTTGGAGAGGGCTTTCAGTATTCTCTTTTGCATGGTTTCTCCAGGATCAATTATTATTGTTTCTAATGGTCTCACGGGTCTTATAAATCATCCTTCGCGTGAGTTTCGTGCTCGGATCGATTTCATCCGTTTCGACTGCAAGGGTAATCTCTATCATCTTTATATCCGCGCTACATCCCGGCATGCAAACCCTTCCTGTGCCTGCTGCAAAAAGGAGCTCGACCCCTTGGCCATCGAAGTAGCGAAAAACCGGAACGTTGACACCGGCGTCAGCATTGATGATTCTAACCGTCCGCGGACGGCCGCTCGCTATGATGTCCCCCAGGAAGGGTTGGGCCCCGCCGCAGTTAGTTTCTCTTGTAATATACCTTTCAGCGCCTGCCTGCACAAAGTTATACCTGATTACCTCGTTGTTTTCCGTAAGGGCCCCGTTGCCGTCGGGATTACCGTTTATGTCCAAACTCCCCAAGACATCCATCTCTACTGTAATCGAGTTTTGCTGGGCCTCCTGTATTCCCTTAAATGCCTGATTTGCAGACTGGGTGGTGCAAAAGTTAGCCCCTCCCGGATTCCCGTCACTCCGCCAGATGGTCGTGGAAAATGACGGGTTATAGGAGGCCATCTTAATCTCCAGGGACATGATCTCCAGGGCACCCCTTATATCCTGCTGGGCCGTAACCTTTCGCTCGATGCCTCCGGATGACCTCGATGCGGACTCGATGGCCATGCCGATGGCAAAGATCATAATGAGTGAGACAGCAATGGCTATGACGATCTCGATAAGTGTAAAGCCTCTCACGGTTTGACCCATTAGAAACCCGCTGGTACAGCATTTGAACCATCTACACACGCTGACGGAAATCTGAAACCATCCTGTCGCGCAACAACTAAGCTCTCCACAAGATTTCTGTAATTCCGCAGCACTTGATCCGGCCACGTAACAGTAACTGTAACGGTCCATGTATTTGTGGTACCGCCAACAAGGGTGATATTTGTGTTCACCGTATAGGTGGCATCCCCCCGCACTTCTGCCGCCAGGCCGCTGACGATGATATTTTGCACCGGCCTGTTCCCTAAGGGAACCACATTGCAGGGATTCGCGATCCAAGCCTCCCTGAGTTCAAGCTCTCTATGCAGTATGGAGGCGCCCCTGCCCATGTAGGCCATAACGCCGATGGCGACAAGGAATATGGCGATAACCACCTCAATGAGGCCGATACCCCGGTTAGAGAATATTAAACGTGGCATATGTTCTACCTGTCAAATTGACCGTAATTGTGGCTTGAGAGTTTCTGCTGTTCTGCAGAACAACGCCGTCGAGAACCGCATTACCCAAGGGTGATACGGTGCCTCTGGGGCTAAAAATAACCGTCTGCGACGCCCCCGCGCCGAATGTGGCACTGATGATTCTAATATCTGACCCAAACGATGAGGGACTCTTGGTCGTCAGGTTGATGACAACGCCGGGTAAAGCAGTATTAAAAGCGATTTGATATGTAATATTATCGGAAACCGCTCTTTCCTTGTATATGGCGAAGTCAGAAGCAATATCTCTCGCGGCAGTCCTGAGATTTCTGTTTAACGTATAATTGTGCAGCACCAGTCCACCGATGGCTGAAATGATTGCCAGTATAAAGATTACGACCACGAGCTCCACAAGCGTGAATCCTTTACGACGTTTCATACTATTTCTTCCCGTCAATGAGGTCTAACAGTTCAGCCTCGGGTAAAGCCCCTACTCTCAGCCTGCCATCAGGCAGTATCATTGATGGCGTTCCCCCTATGCCGAGGGACTTAGCAAGCTTCACAGAATTCTCTATCTCATCGTTGACGCATTCCGTCTTCGGTATCTCCTTCTTTTCGAAGTTATCCTCCAGCATCTTTACGGACTTGTTGCAGACGATGCTCTTTGCCTTCCAGTAAGCGTCCTTATGAAATTCTAAGGGCAAAAACTTGATATAAAATGCTATGTCTTTCCTTCCAGCCACGACCTGTTTCATGGCCAGGTGGAGCTGGCCGCAGAAGGGACAGTCAGGGTCTGTGAATACCACTATTTTCTTCGAGGCAGCCCTCTCCCCCAGGACGAGGGCATTATTCAGCGGTATCTTGGCTGTGTCGATCCTTTTCTTGTCCTGAATCCTCTGAATGGCCTCCACAGTCTTGTTGGACATATTGGCCACTTCCACCAAAGAACCAAGGATCAGGTAGTTTTTATCAGGGTCAAGATAAAAAATCCGCGTCTGCCCCATGATTTCGATTGCTACCTCACAGATGCCCTTTACAGGACTTTTTGCGATGCTTATTACCTTCGCTTCAGGCACGTTGAGCTTCTTTAATATCTCTTTTATCCCCTCCCCGTCCAAGGAGATGCAGTCTTTTTTTACCTCGCTCTCTTCTGCCCCCCATGCGACGCCATATCCCGCAGGAACAGAGGCAAAAAGCAATGCAGAAAATAGACATAAGAAAAGAGAGGATAAGTTTTTTCTTGTCAATGCGCCACCTTTCCTGGCATTTTCTTCACGCTGTCTTATCTCATATTTTCTGAGTGAAATCAAGAAATCCATTCCCTGGAAACGCTGAATGGCGAAGCATAATAATGTGGCAGGGTTCAGACGGTGCAGAATGGCATCTAAAATAGAACGGCCGTTGTTTACTTCATCACAAAAGGTCATTTCAATCGTCCGGCAACCCTGCCGCCGTATCCGCTTTAATAAATAAAGAAGATTTAGGCCAGTGGCTTTACGTCCCGTCCTTTCAGACAGTTTGCCTTTTTCAGGACTCTGTTTATGATTTCAACGATTATATAATCTCTTTAAAGGAGTTCTTATATTCTCCCTCTCCATACCGCTGTTTTGGCCGATACATGTTCCCATAAAAACGGGGCAGGCTTTACCTTTAACATCCTGACTATAGCTATTCTGTGATAGTCATCACCTGAGACGCCAAGGAGCCTGAAATTATCGGTACCTTACTACCATATCGTCAACAAAAGAGAAATCTTTAATGTTTCTTGCATATGAAAATTTAAAAGTAACTATTTAAATGCAATCAGCATGCCACGTGAGTTGACATACACCTCTGTCCGATGGATAAGCTCTAACGCCTGTGATTATAACAAATTAGATTCGCCTCATCAGATCGAAGAGGGAAAACCTTTTGGGAATCTTACTAAGAAATCGGTGATTTTGACCAATTGTACCTGTGAAATTCGTCTGAAAATTAGCTTATAATTGCTGAGTTTTTTCAATTAAACAGCGTGGATTTCTTGCTTGACACGCTATGGGTGCTGTGTTACAGCTCACACCTGTCCGGGATGCTGCAGGAAAATTCGCTCAGATTCAAGATACATGAACATATGGACGAGACTGCAATCAAAGAAAGAAAAGAACTTCTTTCCATAGCGGAAGCCTATTTAGATAAGAATCTGTACAAAGAGGCGTCGCATGTAGCCGAATCATGGCTCAAGCGTTATCCCATCGATGCTGATGCGAATATTATCCGCTGCCACGCACTGCTTAAGATGGGGCACCTAGAAGAAGTCAGCGAAGTACTCCATGACCTGGAAACCAAAGTCCTTGAATTGTCGAGGATCTATCATCATATCGGAGATCTTTGCCTGAATGCAGGACTTACAAGGGAGGCAATTAGATTTTATCGGAAATTTATATTTCTGAATCCCACTTTAGCGAGCGCAAAAGGAGTATTCGAGAAGGTCAATGACCTCGCTGCCCATATAGATGAATCAGCCGCCACAGGAACTGCGGATGCGCATAGCCATACTGAGCATGTTGCGCCTGATTTCTGCACCACAACACTCGCTGAGCTGTACATCAGACAAGATCACCTTGATATGGCTCTCAATGTGCTCCGTGAGATACTCAAGAGAGAACCTGAAAACAANATGGTGGCGGACAGGTTAAACGATGTCATGGCGATGCAACATGACGGCANNAGAGAAAAGACGTCTTTCANTAATGAGGTCGTAATTAGAGAGCTTACAANGTGGCTTGAAAATATCGACAGGTTAAGAAGCCATGCATAGTGACTCTCCTGCNCCTCCTGAGAGGATGGCAAGAGTAAGGGCTATNNTTCATGAACTTGATGTAGAAGCCCTGCTTTTTCTTGATATGAAAAACGTACGCTACCTTGCCGGTTTCACGGGCAGCGACGGGGCGCTCGTAATAGGAAATAAGCAAGAAGTCCTGCTTGTTGACGGCCGCTATACTAATCAGGCAAGAAAAGAGGTTCACGGGCTCCAAGTCTTCGAGTACAAAGAAAAGATAGATGGAATCGCCGCGATTCTTGGAGAGGGCAGTTTAAGATCCGTAGGATTTGAATCGCAGGCGATGAATGTCAACACCTATTTGAAACTTACGGAAAAACTAAGCGGGTTGAAGCTGAACCCTGTGTCCGACAAAATCAGCTCCCTCAGAGCCGTCAAGGACGAAAAAGAAATAGCATTTATTAAAAAAGCCGCAGAGATATCATGTGAGGCCCTTACTGCTGTTCGCGATCTCATACGGCCGGGCGTAAGAGAGACGGATATCGCCATTGAGTTGGATCTTCTGATGAGGAGACGTGGTGCAGAGCAAGTTTCTTTCCCTACTATTGTGGCGTCGGGAGCGAACTCAGCGCAACCCCACGCTCAACCGGGTTCGCGGGCAATTGAAAACGGCGATACGGTAATAATAGATTGCGGTGCCGTATATTGTGGTTATCATTCTGATGAAACCTGCACGTTTGCCGTCGGATATAAAGACAAGAAACAGGAAGAGGCGTACTCCCTGGTAAAGACCGCCCACGACCGGGCATTGGAGGCTGTCAAAGCCGGCATCCCTTGTGTGGAGATCGATCGCATTGCCAGAGAGTGCATTGAGAATGGCAAGTTGGGCAAGTATTTCACGCATGGTACAGGCCACGGTATCGGGCTTGATGTTCACGAAGCGCCGCGGATAGCAAGCAATTCGGAAATGGTCCTTGAGGCGGGAATGGTATTAACCGTAGAACCAGGTGTCTATATCCCTGACCTCTGGGGCGTCCGTATTGAAGATATGATTTTGGTTAAAGAGGAAGGGTGTGAGGTCTTGACAAAAGTATCGAAGGACTTCACGGTGCTCCACTGATTCTAAGAGAAGAAAACAAAAATTAATGTGTTAGGATGTCGTGATATGAAGGTATTTCCAGATGATCTTCTTTACAATCGGGAACACGCATGGGTGAGGGTTGAGGGTGAATTAGCTACCATCGGTATCACAGATTACGCCCAGGAAAAATTGGGAGAAATACTGGCTATAGAACTGCCGGAAGTTGATTCTTATGTGGAGAGAGACGAGCCATTCGGTACTATTGAATCTGCAAAGGGTGTTTTCGAGCTCATTTCACCTGTAAGCGGTGAGGTGCTAAACGTCAACGAAGACATATTGGACGACATCGGCATTATAAACAGTGACCCTCATGATACAGGATGGATGATTACTCTGGAGATGTCGGATTCGGAAGAGCTTGATGACCTTCTGGACTCGAGGGAATACCATGACTTTGTACTTAAAGAAGCGGAGAGTGACTAACCCTGTTTCATGACATGGAGATTCATTTCATTCAAGAGGTTTAATGCCTTTGAAAACATGGCCATTGACGAGGCCATATTTAGGGAATATCAACGGACCGAAACACCGCCTACCCTTAGATTTTACAGTTGGTCCCCTCCATCAGTGTCTCTTGGATATTTTCAGGCAACCTGCTTCATGAAAATGATCTGACATATGCTGTAATAGCCAGTGAGCGTAATCCCCTCTTCCCGCCGGACATCTTAGGAACATACAAAGTCATCAGTGGCTGCATTGCCCGGGGGCTATCAGAACTTGGCATAGAATCCGAGATGGAAGATGACGGGAGGTCGCATCAGGACGATTCCTTGAAAGCTGCCTGTTTCTCGTCTCCATCACGATATGAGCTTCTGGTGAAAAAAAGGAAAATATGCGGCAGCGCTCAACTGAGGTCTAAGGGCGTCTTCCTTCAGCATGGCTCAATCTTGGTGGATTTTGACCCGCTTAAGACATGCGCCCTCCTGCTGCCGTATCAAGAGGACCAGACATGGCAAGCCAAGAAGTTGCGCGGATCCGTGACATCTATACATGAGCAAGTTGGCGCGTCCGTGTCCATGGAAAACATCTGCCATGTCATAAGAAAGAGTTTTGAGAAGAAACTGGATATTGAGTTCGTGGAGGGATGCTTGACCGCTCACGAGGAGTCCTTGAAGTTACGACTTATGAATGATAAATACATGAATGATAGATGGAATATGGAAGGCAAGGTTGCATCAGATGGATCTGAGAACTCTGATTAAGAAGGAAGTGCGCGAGCAGGAAGGCTATAGGGCCAACATAATACCCTATCGCACCAGAATGGATGCGAATGAGAGTCCCTTTTCTCTCCCTCCCCTTCTCAAGAGAAAACTTTTCAAGGAGATGAAAAATATTGCCTTGAACAGATACCCGGAACCGGGGGCGCCCCTGATCAGGAAACGCTTTGCCGAACATTACGGGGTCGCCGACGACATGATAATGATCGGTAACGGATCCGATGAACTTATTCAGATCCTCTGCGCCGCTCTGGTAAATTCATCATCAAGCGTCATGGTTCCGATTCCGACTTTTGTCATGTACAGGATTATCGCATCAAATACAGGCCATTCAGTAGCAGAAGTCCCCCTCAATGCGTCCTTTGATTTAGACCTGGATGCAATGCTCACGCGGATTGCCAAAGATGCACCCGTCCTGACCTTCTTAAGTTACCCCAACAGTCCTACGTCAAATTGCTTCAGCGAAAAGAGCATCGTGGCCATTATTGAGGCGTCAACGGGAATTGTGGTCGTTGATGAGGCATACGGCAGCTTCGCCGGAAAAACCCTTCTGCCTTTATTGAAAAAATACGACAACCTCGTTATCTTAAAGACCCTCTCTAAAGTGGGACTTGCCGCCATGAGGATAGGTTTCTTAATCGGAGCACCGCCTCTCGTCCACGAACTCGACAAGGTGAGGCTACCCTATAATATCAATGCCCTTTCCCAGGTTGCTGCCGCGTTTTATTTAGACCACATTGACGTCTTTTTAGGCCAGACGCGGGAGATAATTGCAGGTCGGGAAGAACTCCTGAGCGCTCTTGGGAAGATTGAGGGTGTACATCCTCATCCTTCAGATGCGAATTTCATTTTTTTTAGTTGCGATTTCGATACGGATAACATATACTCCCTGTTAGCTCAGGAGGGAATTCTTGTTAAGAATTTAAATTCTCCTGGGGTCTTGAAGAATTGTATGAGGGTAACCGTTGGTAACCGCCAAGAAAATCAAGAATTCTTAAAGGCATTAAAGAAGATCCTTTTAAAGTAAGGAGTGTGGTCTAACATAAGGTAACAGAGGGTAGTTTACGGCAAAGGCGCAACTCGTCTAGGGCCGTACTGCCCTTTTTTTGTCCCCTTTTTGGCTCAACGTTTAAGGAATCTATATTTAGTTATTAAAAAAAGAAAGGATGGGTTGTTTTGGAAGTAAAAGTATACGACAATGACATTGAAAAGGCCTTAAAAATCCTGAAGAACAAACTCTCCAAAAGCGGATTGTTTAAGGAACTTAAGCTCCGGAGATCCTATGAGAAGCCATCTGTAAAAAGGAAACGCAAAGCTATCGAAGCTCGCAGACGTTATGCCAAGGTTCAGCGCCGCAGAAGTTACTGAGAATTTTTCAACAGTAAAAACCATGATCACCGAGGCCGGGCTCTCCTTCCAGATGGTCTAGAAGACCCGGAATGAACACAATGGATGAGAAACAATATTTGGTCGATGCCCTGTCGATAGAGGAATCATGGCGGATATTCCGCATCATGGCTGAATTTGTGGAAGCCATTGAAACCCTGTCACAGGTGAAAAACGGTGTCACCATTTTTGGTTCCGCAAGAGTCGGGCCCGATGATCCATACTACAAGAAGACAGAGTATCTCGCCAGAAGGCTTGCCGAAAACGGATTCAGTGTAATTACAGGAGGCGGCCCCGGCATTATGGAGGCGGCAAATAAGGGAGCGGCAGCAGCGGGTGGCAAGTCGGTAGGAATGAACATTCGTCTCCCCTATGAGCAGAAGCCAAATCCGTACGCCAATACCATTATCGAGTATAAATATTTTTTCATCCGTAAAGTAATGTTTGTAAAATATGCCGTGGCCTATATTATCCTACCAGGAGGCTTCGGAACAATGGATGAGCTCTTCGAGGCCCTGACCCTGATTCAGACGAAAAGGATAAAGGGCTTCCCCGTCATATTGATGGGTAAGGAATACTGGCAGGGCTTAACTGACTGGATAAAATGCACAATGCTCGTAAATGACAAGATTGAACCATGTGATCTCGAGATTATCCACATCATTGATGATCCCGATGAAGTAGTAAAACATATAAAGAAATTTGTCATTCTCTAAAAACCCTGTAAGATCTCGTCTGATATCTATATCAAGTTTCGATAAAAATGTTGCTGAATTGTCACGTCGAGCGAAGCGAGGCATTTTGGAATAAAGTTTATTAAGATTCCTCCCTCGGAAGCGGGATGACAGGCAATAAAACGCACTTCCAAAATTAGAAGAAAATTCACGGCACCACAGCCACCAGACGTAATGGATTTTGAAAAGATACTGACGGAACTCAAAAAAGGAAAGGCAGACCCTTCTCCCTGTTATCTCCTCCATGGTGAAGAAGAATATCTTCTCAAAGATGCCCTGAATAAAATCATAACTGCTATCATCCCTGCAAACGACAGAGATATGAATCTCTTCTTCATGGATGGAGAAAATGAAGACATAGATGTCCTTTGCGAAACCATCCTGACACCTCCCCTCATTCCGGGGAAAAAAGTTGTCGTCCTGACAAACACCCGCCTTTTCCAAACAAGAATGGTCTTGCCGGAAATAGTGCAAAAAATCCGGCAAAATTTCGAAAATGACCCCGATACGGCAGTCAGGTATTTTCTGCAATTCTTAAAGATCACAGGCTGGAACATGGATGATCTCAGAGATGGAGGCTGGAAAAGGATAACCAGCGACAATTGGCAAAAGACTGTTGATGGCGACAGTGGACATGATCGGGAAACCTGGCTACCTGAAATGATCGAGATCTGTATAAGCCGCGGAATGGATGCGGGCGAGCAGAGAGGGGTCGCGGAACGTCTTGAAGATACCCTGAGAAAAGGCATCCCGGAAGGCATCCACCTGATTATAACCGCAGAGGCAGTGGACAAGCGGAAGAGGCTTTTCAAGATTATTTCCGAAACCGGAATTGTCCTCAATTTTTCTCGTCTAAAAGGTGAGGCAAGGCAGAAGAATGCCCTAATGGATACGGCAAAAGACCTTTTGGCTCAAAGCGGGAAAAAACTGACGCCAGACGCATGGATTGCTATGGGCAGAAAAACCGGCTTTAACCTTGCCGAATCCATGAAAGCCTTGGAAACGTTAATCACCTACACAGGTGATAAAATATCCATAGAAGCGTCGGACATCGAAGAGGTCGTAGGAAAAACGAAAGAAGATACGGTCTTCGATTTAACGGGGGCTCTTGTCGCGCGTAAGCTGGACGTGGCTTTGTCAAATCTGAAAGATCTTTTCGATCAGGGTATAAACCACGTGTTGATACTGTCGATGATAGCCAGAGAAATCAGGTTTCTCCTCCATGCCAAGATGTTTATCAGATCAGGCAAGCTCGGATCTTTTGAGCCGAATATGGACTATGACAAGTTTCAGAGGTCCGTTTATCCGGTCATTTTGCAATGGAGAGGCGATAAAGGAGGAAAGGGCGGTCTGGACAGTCAACACCCGTACGTCATTTATAATTCCCTAAGAAACTCTTACCGATTCTCATACGAGGGCCTGTTGAAATATTTAGAAGACCTCGTCGATATGGACATTACCTTCAAGAGCACGACGAAAGAGCCGAAGTTTATGCTGGAGCGCTTTATTGTGAAAGTCTGTAAGTAAATGAAACGGCCAGGAAATACCAAACCTTAGTATTAGGAGTGAGTCTTCCTTTGTTCGCTTTCAACATAACGTTTCTTTAATCAAGCTTTTTTCTATGGTTCAAAGAATATCAAACTATCGCCCCAAACTATTAATTTGTCTTTTTCTCACGTTGGCGGTGCTCGCCGTCTTCTGGGAGCTCAAAAACAACGACTTCGTCAATTACGATGATCCTCGATGCGTGCTTGAAAACCTGCATATCCAGCATGGATTGAATTCAGACGATCTGAAATGGGCCTTCACGACGAGTCATACCGGCTTCTGGCAGCCCCTTACCTGGTTATCTTTGGTGATGGATTATCAGCTATTCGGGCTGAATCCCGGAGGTTACCATCTTGTCAATCTTCTCTTACATATTGTCAACAGCTTATTGTTGTTTCTAATTCTCAACCGTATGACCCAAGCTCTGTGGAAAAGCGCCTTTGTGGCTGCTCTATTCGCCCTTCATCCCCTCCATGTGGAGTCTGTGGCATGGATAGCTGAAAGAAAGGATGTCCTCAGCGCCTTCTTCTGGATGCTCACGATGGGAGCTTATGTCTTCTACGCTGAAAAGCCGGGGCTGAAGAAATATCTGCTTACCCTTTTATTTTTTTCCCTTGGGCTCATGGCGAAGCCCATGTTGGTTACACTACCGTGTGTGCTCTTACTTCTCGATCACTGGCCTCTGGGTCGTATTCGCTTCAATCACTCCCTTAATATTACAAAAATTTCAGAATCAAAAAAAGAAAAAAAGCGTGCGAGAAGAATCGCGTCGCAAGCTCTGACTTTTATAGGCCAGCAAAAGGTCGGAGCAATGGAGTCTTTCGAAGTACTTCCCATGGGAGCACGAATCGGCAACGCCTTTATCTCTTATGCAGCATACATCGGAAAGATGATCTACCCGAGCGGTCTTGCCGTATTTTACCCGCATCAGGGGACACCGCCACTGTGGGAAGTCTTTCTTGCCGCTGCATTCGTATTGATCGCAACCTTACAAATCATCAGATGGGCAGCAAAAATGCCCTATCTTGCAGTGGGATGGTTATGGTACCTGGGGACACTCGTTCCTGTCATCGGCATAATACAGGTAGGGATGCAGTCCATGGCAGATCGATATACCTATATTCCAATCATCGGTGTCTTTGTAGCAACGACCTGGGCGATCTCTGATGTTGCAAGAAATTGGCGTTATCGACAATACATACTTGCTGTAGGAGCAGGAATTGTTCTATCGGCCTTAATGTACTTAACCTGGATGCAGGTTAAGTACTGGCAAAACAGTATCACTCTTTTTGAGCATGCCCTTCAAGTTACAAATAATAATTACCTGGCGCACAACAATCTGGGAATTGCTTTGAGCAACGCCGGAAAAAGAGAAGAAACAATGGCGCACTATAGAGAGGCCCTCAGAATAAAACCAAGCTATGAAAATGCCCACTTCAATTTAGGAAATCACTTATCTTCACAAGGCAGGGCTGATGAGGCTATTCTATCTTATCAAGAAGCTCTTAGACTACGCCCAAATTATGCCAAGGCACACAACAATCTTGCAGCACTGTTAATTTCAAAGAAGAGGTTCAAAGAAGCCATTGGTCATTACCAAGAAGCGCTTAAAACCGATCCAACAAATTCGGGTACACACTATAATCTGGGAGTAGCCTGGATGTCGATTGATCACTTTGAGGATGCCATCGGTCAATTCAAAGAGACAATTAGAATAAATCCCAGATTTGTTGAAGCTCACAATGCCTGGGGAATAGCCTTGGCCCGATCGGGGAAGACTGTTGAGGCCATCGACCATTTCAGGGAGGCTCTAAAAATAAGACCTGATTTTAGAGAGGCGAGTGATAACCTGAGAGTAGTGCTGGCACAACAGAAGAGGAATCGTTGACGTTGTTTCTGAGGCTATTACCAGAGAGCCGAAGTTTACGCTGAAGAGCGTAATCGTGGCTGACTGGATGTGAACTAACCCATTAAGAATACTAAAGCTTAGTAGCAGGAGTTAAGCCTCCTTTTTCACTTACAAAACAGCTTTTCCTATGTCTCAAGAAATACCGGACTATCGTCGCCAGCTACTGATTTGTATTGTTCTCACTGTGACAGTGCTCGCGGCATTCTGGCAGGTCAAGCATTGCGATTTCACTAATTACGACGACAACCTCTACGTAACCGAAAACAGTCATATAAAGAATGGTATCACGGCAGAGGGAATTCGATGGGCATTCACGACCAGTCATACCGGATCCTGGCATCCGCTTACCTGGTTATCCTATATGCTGGACTACGAGATGTTCAGGCTGAACCCTGCTGGTTACCACATGGTCAATCTTCTGTTTCATATCGCAAATACTCTGTTGCTCTTTTTCGTTTTTCACCGGATGACGAAGGGCCTCTGGCAGAGCGCCTTTGTAGCGGCAGTATTCGCCTTACATCCTTTGCATGTGGAATCTGTTGCTTGGGTAGCCGAGCGCAAAGACGTCCTCTCCACTTTCTTATGGATGCTCACCATGGGAACGTATATTTATTATGTTGAACGTCCAGCGCTTCAGAGATATCTGCCTGTTCTTATATTCTTTGCTTTAGGCCTGATGGCAAAACCAATGCTGGTAACTCTTCCCTTCGTCCTTCTCCTTCTCGACTACTGGCCCCTCCAGCGATTCCAGCAAAAAAGATCGGCGCAGGAAATCCAAACGGAGGCGCATAGGCCT
>PDVH01000173.1_pt1 | contig 16643 bp, 18 predicted proteins | sample 1369781 | NCBI WGS metagenome assembly PDVH01 (sample SAMN07795378, study PRJNA414565) | Alkali sediment metagenome, whole genome shotgun sequencing project. | isolation source: glacial lake sediment | place: Bosnia and Herzegovina: Donje Bare Lake | collected 2016-06
TCACTGGCTCCCTGAAGAAGTCTGTATCGGCCTCTCCGGCATTCAGGTTAAACCGGACATTTACCTGGGCATCGGGGTTTCGGGCCAGGTACAGCATGTCACGGGCATACGCAACGCCAAGGTGATCGCCGCCGTGAATAAGGATGAGAACGCTCCCATTTTCAAGGTTGCCGACTTCGGCATAATCGGCGATCTCTATGACGTTGTGCCGAAACTCGTCAACGAATTAAAGAAGTGAAGCAGCACAAGATTACTTCCTGTATTCCGCCTCGACGGTAATGGAAATGCCGCCGCGAACCGAGAAATCTGCCGTGACTTTGCACCAGCGGGGCTTCAGCACGGAAACCAGATCGTCGAGAATGACGTTTGTTACATGTTCATGAAACACCCCTTCATCACGGTAAGACCAGAGATATAATTTCAGAGACTTGGATTCGACAATCTTTTTGTTGGGTATGTACTGAATGGTCAGCTTCGCATAATCCGGCTGCCCTGTCGCCGGACAGACACAGGTAAACTCTTCCGTCTTGAGTGTCACAACGTAATCTCTACCGGGATGATGGTTGGGAAAGGTTTCTAACTTCTTCGTGGGTTTGGCATCCCGCCTAAGTAAAGTCAGCCCATTAAGGTCGGATTTTTGCGTCTTCATTTTCATTACGGCTCTTCTCCTTTTTCAAATATTCGGCATCCTCGAATAATTTTCAGGCAATTATTTTTTGTACTGCTGCATAGAAAAAATAGCACGCAAATATTATTAGCACAACTGCACACGTTCCAATAACCCATCTATAAAGACCGTCGCTGAAAAGATGCCTGCCCTTCCCCACTGCCGCGGAAACCGCCGAATACCAGACAAAATCCGCCAAAATATGCCCTGTAAAGAAAACGACGATACCTGCTATGCCGTAACGCCAGCTGTAAATGACATAGCCGAACCCTATTGTTGCCCACCAGATGATCCAGTATGGATTGGCTATGCTCATAATTGCCCCGTTCATGACCAGGGAGCCGCTCCTCATCGAACCCGGATTCGGTGACATGGTTAACGTGGGGAGTGTACGGAACATCCCCGCAGCTATCCAGAGTAGAATAACACCGCCTGCTATGGCAACGGCGGCAAAGACGTCGCTACGCTGAAGAAACGGCGCCAATCCCAACACAAGGGCGGCAAGCAGCATGATCTCCAGAATGCCATGGCCCACGATAAGCAAAGGTCCGGCGATGAATCCCCTTTGTGAGCTTTCACTGATTGTCGCCGTGAGCAAAGGCCCTGGCATCATGGCGCCGGAAAAAGCGATGATAAAAGAAGATACGAAGATTGTAATAAGTTCCCACACTTTTTATATACGTCCCATATCGAAAAACATTGAGGGCTTTGAAAAATCTCCACACGTGCAGATTTTCAAAGATCTCATATTATCGACATCAGTAGTCTAAATTGCAAGAGTCAAAATGAACGTCGCAAATAATGCCAAATTCGTTTCTGTCAGAGGCTTTCACCAACTATTCCTCAACATCGGCATTAGGCTCATTCTATTGACTACCATTTGCGCTGCTTAATAATTAAAAAGGGCAGAACCAATATTGATCATGCTCTTTCACTGAATCTTTGACGAATGTTCTTTTTTAAGTCTTGTCACACCGGTAATCCCCATCAGTCTACGGCATAACGAAAAAATGGTTGCTGGTTCGAGAACGGACAATCGTCAGAGCATTGTGCTGGAAGAACAGGAGGAAGAAAATTCCTTACGCGCTTAGTCGGTTTTCCCTTTTTCCCCGCCTTCCCGCTTCTGCGGCGACTCCGGGAAGAGATCAAAGATCGACTTGAAGGGACTGATGGTAGGGATCGATTTCTTCGCCTGATCGACAAGGCTTGTACTGAGGTCAAGCCACTTTTTGAACTGTTCGTCTACCGACGACTTATGGGCCAGATAATTCCGGATGATCTGCTGCAGGTATTTATCAAAAAATTCGCTGAGAACCGTCTCTCCAAACTGGATCATCAGGTGCAGCAGGGGAACGGGCAAAAGGAAGTTTTTCTTCTTTGCCTCTTCCAGGATAATCTGGGTCAGGGTGAACGCCGTCACATCCTCCCTGGTCTTTGCATCGATGACTTCGACCTGCCGGCCTTGCTTGATCATGGCAGAAACCTGGCTCAAGGTTACATAGGTGTTGTTTTCCGTATCGTATAACCGCCTGTTATTATATTTCTTGATGATCAGTACATTGCGCATATTCCGTCTCCTTGAAGCAACTTATAGCTTAAATTATGTCACAATGCAATAAAAAAGATTCTCCCCAGTACGTTGCCGTTAATTTCATTAATACCATTTAATATTAAGATATTACAATATTGTAACTCATCATCATAGCGAACGATCCAAAATAATTTTGCTGCACTGCAACATTTTTCTTGACAAACGAAGAACCACTGTGTATCTTAGTCACAATGCACAAAAAAAATTTAAATCAGGAGGCTACTAGTATGGATAGTATGGATCCCAAGAAAATTGCAAAGCAAACATTTGATTTTTACAAGTCTACATTTAACAACACATTCAATGCCATGATGATGCTACAGGAACAGACCCAGAAAGTGATGGACATGTATCTGGAGCAGACAACCGGATTCCCGGAAGAGGGGAAAAAAGCGATCGGTGAGTGGATTAAGGCCTACAAGAAGGGCAGCGAGGACTTCAAGAAAGCCGTTGACGAAAGCTTCAAACGGGTTGAAGACTTCTTCTCCGAGGCCGGCAAACCAGCAAAAAAATAACAAATAAATTTTAAAAAGTTGTAAGGGGAATTAGATTTATGATAACGCAACCAAAACAGATGCTGAAACAGATGGTTGATTTTAACAAAGCCGCCTTTGACAATGCTTTGAATAATTTGGCAATGCTCCAGGGGCAGATGGAAAGTATCATCAATACCTTTGTTAATCAGTCCACAGGAATGACGGAGGAAGGGAAAAAGGCTGCCAAAGAATGGGCTGCGATTTACAAAAAAGGATTCGAAGACTTCAAGCGTTCCGTTGACGATAATTTTAAAAAGGTTGATTCTTTTTTCCAGCAGGGTAAATAGGCGAAGTATTCCGCCCCGGGGTGGTAACATTGTATATCATTGCCCCGCTTCTCAAGCGGGGTTTACCGGTGAATTATCTTATAGTAAATAAGGGAAGAACGAAACATGAAAGAGCCGCCAATGTCGAGTGCATCTCCAGATTTGTGTAATGCAGTGATATTTCTCCCCTACAGGTTGATGGACATGCACATAAAAATGATCATGTCCTCGGCAGAGCTGATGAAGGCAACCCAGTCATACACGAATGGCCTTTACAGCTACTACTTCAACTTCATGGCGCCTTACTGGGTCGCGTTAAACTCCTTTCAAGCCATGGAGAAAATGAAGCTCATCAATCATGGGCCTGATGAAACAGCCAGGGATTACCTTGAGCTTTTCCGATTCAACATCGAGATTGCAAAAAAGGGATTACTCAGCACGCTACGGACAGTGAATCATTTTCATGCCCGTGAACTGGAAAGAACCATTTCAGCGTGGATAAATACAGTCCTCGACCGAAAAGGAGAAGATATATCATCATACACGCAACGACTGTCCAGGCTCATGGAAATGTTGACATATCATTACCCGGAAGTAATTCGCGACATCGAACCCGAATTCGGTTTCCATTTTGACGATGGCGGATATCTCAAGGTGGCTGAGACGGATCGCTTTTATCTCTATCAGGTTTTACCCTGGAAGAATAAGACGCGGGTGAGGCAGAAGAGCAAACCGGTCCTCGTCATTCCTCCCTATGTGTTGGGCGCATCCATTGTGGGCTTCTTGCCCGGCGAGGATAAAAGCTATACCCACTGCTTCGCGAACCAGGGCATTCCAACCTATATCCGGATTATGAAGGATATCAATGCTATGCAGAAGAGGATGACTGCCTCGACACCCGATATTTCTGTGAAATCATCAAGGCACGACATGGAAAGCCGGTGACGCTGAACGGTTTCTGCCAGGGCGGTTTTGTTGCATTGCTCAGCTTGCTTTCCGGGAAACTGGATGGCCTGGTGGATGCCTTTATTACCTGTGTGGCGCCGATTGACGGCACGCGCAGCACGGCACTCGTGGAGTACCTCGAACACATCCCGGAGCGCTTCAGGGATTTGGGGTATGCTTTGAAAGCAATGCCCAGCGGGAATCAGGTTGTTGACGGGAAAGTCATGAGCTGGGTTTACAAGCTGAAAAGCATGGAGCGAGAGGCGCCCATTTTTACGTTCTACCGTGATCTGAAGATGTTTGATGCACCAAACGTCGATGAGGTGAAAATCAGCAAGACAGCGGCAGCTCTCAATTACTGGCTGATTTATGAACGCAACGATCTCCCCCGGGATATTTGTCAGTTGAGCTTTGACTCTTTTACAAAACCGATCACCAGTGATGGAACCCTGCCTGTTAAGCTCTTCGGGCAGGAACTGAACTTCAAGCGATTAAAAAAAATGAATATGAAGTGGCTCATCTGCTATGCAGAAGAGGATGACGATGCGGAAGTTACGGCATTTCCCAAGGGTCACGGCGCCATTGCGACATCCTGGTCTCTCCCGACTTCTGAATGCGCGCTCCATACGTGTTTCCGGGGTGGATACCGCGGTCCAGTACGCTACCAGTTAGACCTCAATAAAGGAACCGCTTGATTGAACCTGTGACGGTTTACCTCAGGGCCCGGGTTCCATTGCGTTGCCAGGCCGGTCTATCCAGGAACGGAACATACCTGGCATTTTTGAACAGGAGAAATAGTGATGGATAGGAAGTTTTTAGAATTCTGGGGGACTTTCCTGCTGAATGCAGCCAAAGGACAGGAGCAGCTGGAGGACATGACCCAATGGTTCCGCGAGGGTTTCAAAGGCGTTGAGAAGCAAATGAGTCTTTTCCGGCAGTGCTATGGCCTCGACCGTGAACCCGAATCGTCTCCTAATTACATGGAGATGTGGTCAAAGGCAGCATCTGATTTTCAGAATTCCTACAAGGAACTACTGGGCCTTATGGGATTGGTTCCAAAAGAGGAATATGTTACCCTGGCAGAAAAATATGAAGCATTGCAGGAAAAGCTCGCTTCCCAGGATGAAACGATCCATCATCTGAAGATGAAGGGCACCTCGGGGGACATCGATCAGGGCGCGGTCGTGAAAGGATTCGAGGTGCTTATGAAAAACCAATCCGATCAGTTCCAGAAAGTGATGAAGTCCTTTGGTCAACTCTATAAGGAACCCCAGAAGAAAAAGAACACGAAAAAATAGTTTAATGTTTCACCCGGAAATGCTATAAGAATTTTAAGTCTAAGAGCATGCCGTCGGATGCAAAGTAAGGATTAGAGCACTGATCCGGGCTTTGCATTTCTGAATATATACTGTACGCTGCCGGCATGTTTCCCAGGAAGAAAGAAACATGATTCGGTGGATGCTGCACATCTTTCTCCATCTCAAAGTGCGTAATGGCTAACTATCTACGGTTACTATGAAATTCAATCGAATCTGCCATTGCCAACCCTGAACATTCGAATTCGGATATTGATCATTCTTTAAGATTAACGTTTCTCAAAAAATCAGCCGTTCAGAAGAGTCTGTATTTCTGATATATACTACAAAAATGAACATCTCATTAGAAAAAGGGGGGACATATGAATAAGGAAGAAAAAGAAAAGAGCATGCCACAAGAGGCCCTCCTTGAATCCTGGACAAAGGCATCCACTGATTTCTGGAAATCTGCGGCAAACATGTGGCCTGTCACCTTTGGGGGGATTTCACCGGTACAGGGCGAAACAGGGAAAGAAGGGGGGGATAAAAGCGACGAGGATTCATGGAAAATGTTTTCTGAAATATGGCAGGCGCTTTTCAACCTCATCAACAAACCCGTGACGGGCGAATTTCACCCCGTAAGCTCTCTCCCTGAATGGATACTGAAGGCCTCCCAACCCCTGTGGTCGGGATCTCTTCTGTTCCAGAAACAGTGGATGGAGGGGGAGGTAAAAGTCTCTGCAGGCGAGCTTGAAGGCTTTGAAAACCTATCACAGAAAATGACGAAGGCGTTGCTTGAAATGTACGAAAAGGAGTTCGGGCAAATCCTGAACATGCCTCAGCTGGGACTGACACGTGCCTACCAGGAAAGGGCGAACCAAACTATTGAAAAATTCATCCAGTTCCAGGGAGGCCTGACCGAATTCATGCAGTTTTTATTAATTCCTATGGAGAAAGCCTATAATGCTGTCCAGGAGGAGATTAAAAATGCAGAAAAGCAGGGAAAAGAGGCTCTCAAGGATTCCAAGGCATATTATCAATTCTGGATTAAAAATATGGAAGCGAACTATATGGTTCTCCTGAAGTCTACCGAGTACACCGAAAAACTGGGGGAGACCATGAAAGCCCTGCACGACTTCCGTATAGCGAAATCGCAGCTTTTCATGGATATCCTGCAGGACTTACCCATCCCGACGAACAGGGACATGGATGAACTTTACAAGGATCTGTACCTTTTAAAAAAACGGATAAAAGAACTCGAGAAGAAGGTGAAGAGCTATGAAAGATGAAAAGCAAGTCAATCTAAGCGATATGATGGGTCCCTTCAAGATGGCCAGTGATCTTATTTTTTCAAGAGTGGTTGGAGATACGGCCAAGCTGTATAATTATCTGAGAGATGCTCGTGAAGTGCTGCTCAGTCCAATGAAGACGGACATCGCCACGACCCCTTACGAAGTGGTTTACGAGGAAGACCGGGTAAAGTTGAAATACTACAAGCCTGAAACGGAAACCCGGCTCAAGCATCCCTTCCTCATTGTTTATGCACAGGTAAATCGAGAGACCATGCTGGATCTCCAGCCGGGAAGAAGCGTTGTGGAGACATTCCTCCGTGCGGGGCTCGATTTTTACATGATTGACTGGGGGTACCCGACCCGCAAGGACCGGTACCTTACCCTTGATGATCATATCAATGGATACATGGACAATATCGTGGATTTTATTCTGGAGAAGCACAATATTTCCAGCCTTCACCTGATGGGCATTTGTCAGGGTGGAACTTTCTGTGTCATTTATACAGCTTTGCACCCAGGGAAGGTTAAGAACCTGATCACTACCGTGACACCGACCAACTTTGACACGGACGCAAGCCTCTTAAATATCTGGGCACGGTCCCTCAATCCTGACGAATTGGTGGAGTCTTACGGAAATATCCCGGGAGACATCATGAATCTCGGATTTCTCCTCCTCAATCCGGCCCGCCTGATGATTGACAAGTATGTAGGCTTTCTTGAGAACGTGAATAACTTTGATTTCGTAGAGAACTTTGTCCGCATGGAGAAATGGATCTTCGACAGTCCTGACTTACCGGCGGAGACATTCCGCGAATTCATCACGAATTTCTATAAAAAGAACCTCCTGATAAAAAACGAGTTGGAAGTTGGCGGCAAGAAGGTGGATATCAAGAAGATCACCATGCCTGTGTTAAACATCTATGGGAAGTACGATCACCTTGTCCCGCCAGCCATGTGCGATCAATTCATCGGCAAAATCGGAAGCAAAGACAAGGAAGAGCTCTGCCTCGACACGGGGCACATCGGCATCTATGTCAGTTCGAAAACCCAGAAAGAGTTTGGACCGAAGATAATCCGCTGGCTGCTGGAAAGGGACGGTCTGGTGGAAAAGGCACCGCAAAAGCAGGCGGCCAAGAAACCTGCGAAGAAGAGTAAGTCCAAGGCAAAGGTGCCGGGCAAATAGAAATTCCAAAAAGTGAAGAGAAGGGGAGAACAATATGGCTGAAAAAAACGACTATTTCAATACGATGAGCAAAATTTGTAAGGCCTTCGGAATGACGGGAGACAGTGACGAACTACTCAATCTCGTTGTCCGGGCTGCGGTGGATACGATGAAAGCCAAGGCAGCGTGCCTCTATATGGCCGGCAAGGAGAAAGATGAACACGTAGCTGTTGCTCAGACTGGACTTTCTGAGAGCTACCTTCGGGCAACACATAAGAGTGTCGGGCATACAATGAAGCTTCTAAAAGAAAAGGGCTATATACACTATCGTGACGCGAAGACGGATCCCAATGTCCGAAACCGTGAATCAAAGATCTCTGAGGGAATTGGGTCCATTTTAATTGTCCCGGTCATGGTAAAAGGGCAGATGATAGGCAACCTCGCTCTTTACACATCCAATATCAGAAACTTTTCCAAAAAGGATATTGAATTTCTCTCCATCCTTGCCGAGCAGGGAGGTACGGCCATTGAAAATGCCCGCTTGATAGAAAAAATGAGAGAACAGACGAGAATCTTCCTTGACCTCGCCACGAGCATTATGGAGAGCCAGGATATAAAGCAGATTTTGCAGACATTGACCGCTGATGTTGCGAAGACTATCGGCGTGAAAGCAGCTTCCATTCGCCTCCTGGATGATGCCAGGGTCACATTGAAACTCGCTGCGAGCTTTGGTCTTTCCGAAAAGTATATCAACAAGGGGCCCATATCAGCGGAAAAAAGTATCGCAGAGGCACTCAAGGGGAAGCCGGTTGTCGTCAAAGATGCTGCGAAAGACAGTGGCGTCCAGTACAGGGCAGAAAAGAAAGAAGAGGGGATTGTTTCCATTCTCTGCGTTCCCATCAAGTCAAGGGACGAAGTATTCGGTGTCCTTAGGCTATACACTGAAACGGAGCGGGATTTCACGGGTGATGAAATCGAACTTGTGACGGCTTTGGCCTATCTGGGAGGTGTAGCCATTCAAAACGTAAACCTCCATATGATGTTGAAAAGCGACATCAAAGACCTGAGGGACAATTTCTGGATATTCAAGTCTTGGTTTTAATGCAGAGATCAGAAAAAGGAGAGTTTTTATGATCGGAAAAACAATGAACGAACTGAACGTCGGAGACGCGGCTGAATTTTCCAAGACCGTCTCCGAGGCAGACGTTTACCTCTTCGCCGGCATAACCGGCGACCTGAACCCGGCCCATGTCAATGAGGCATACGCACAGAAGACCTTCTTCAAGACGCGGATTGCTCATGGCATGCTTTCGGCAGGTTTTATATCGGCCGTCCTCGGCAACCAACTTCCGGGACCCGGCACAATATACATTCGACAGGAACTCAATTTCCTGGCACCGGTGCGGATCGGGAGCACCGTTACGGCCCGGGTCGAGGTCATAGAAAAGATCACAGATAAAAACCGTGTCAGGTTCCGGACTACATGCGTAAACCAGGAGGGCACAATAATCACGGATGGTGAAGCTCTCGTAAGTCCCCCAAAGGCTCCAAAATCCTGATATGATATCCTTTCATTTGAGTCGAGTAGACCAGCCTCTCCCGATACCGCAGGTTTATTTTACCTTTACCGCCTGGTTTCCCGGCGGTTCCACAATATCTCAACCATTATGGATTGAAATGTTGCATAATTCTCAAAATCGGTAAATCACTTAATTTAGGAAGCAATTGAGATTATGTCGGGCGTTGCTTTCACCTACAAAGAGTTAGTGGGGGCAGGTTATCAGAAGTGAGCATTACGTATCGAAAGAGAGTAGGTAACGCTAAAGGTCACATAGAGCGAAATATTAAAATCCTTTGTGATCTTCGTGTTTCCTTTGTGCTCTTCGTGGTAAAAAAAACCATTAATAATTAAGATACAAAATAAGCCGTCTATTCAAATTTTTGAATTTTAAAAAAGGGCTCAGATATAAATCCAAGCCCTTTTTCCTCAATGTTTCAAGTTAATTTGCAATTCTATTATCTGCTCCAGTTCGAGCCGCCAAAACCGCCGGTTTTCTGTTTGGCGGTCATTTTATTGCCGGTTACTTCCAGCAACAGGATACCGGACTGTAAAATGCTGCCTTTGGGCACATCAGCCCATTCCAGCCTTAATTGGTTGCCCACCAGGTCGCCGTGAGCAACGTTTGACCAGGCCGGGCTTGTCGGCGTTCTTTCTCCCAACCACCAGACTTTGTTGCCCAGTTGACGGACATAGTATTTTCCCCCGTCGTCGCAATTCCAGACGCCGCTTAAGTTCATCGCTGCGGGAGTGCCGGTGAAGATCGGTGTCTGCGAACCCTGAGGCTGCTGGATAATCCTGATGTTCGGGAATGGTATGTCCGTTTTGCAAATGGGCTTTGCAAAAGCACCCAAAACAACATCGACCTGCAAAGGATCGAATGATGTAACCTGGCTCAGCAGGTTTTGGGGCGACGGCAGCCCGTCTGATTTCAGCATCAGAGCCAAATGGTTTTTTGCAAACTGCTGTTTCACCCACACGAGTGGATCCCCGCTGAAATGTTTCGGCAGTTCGTTGAAGACTTTCTGGTTGGTCATGTTGGCAAAATTGCCGATGTAGTCGTTCACCCACTGCATTGTCTTCTGGTTCACTTCAAAGGGCAGCGTTCCCATCTGCTTGACCTGCTTGGCGATTTCCCTCGGGTCCATCTTTGAGTTGGCAAGCTGCTTCATTTTCTGGCTGATATTTTTGAATTGGGATTCAAGATTGCTCATGCCGGGAACGCTTTTGGTTATCTTGATCGCGAGCTCCAGGCCCGGCATGACCATGTTAGCCGTAGTCGTTACACAGGCGCTCTTGTTCGCCGCACAACCGGCACCGCAATCGACCATCCCGGGAGGGCAGTTTTGCCAACAGACAGGCCCTACCCCGTGGAAACCGCTCCTGCATGGATTATAGCAAAGCAATCCGTCCTTCTCCTTGTTGGACGGGCAGGTCGAGACGGGCACGCCGACCCCGCGCGAGTAGCTCCGCTTCGCGCAGGAGACACCTATGTCAGTCTGCTCGGGGGGGCAGTTGGGGGTGCAGACACAGCAGCCGAATTTATGGAAACCGGGCTTGCATTTTGGATAAAAGATCAGTCCGTCCTTCTCGCAGTTGCCTTTCCCGTGGTCCTTCTCGCAGCGGCTTCTCATCCCGTCGTCATTAAAGCCGTCTCCAAATTTCCAGGGGTAACCTCCGCCCCGGCCATAGGGTGCCGGCTTGAAGCAAAATGCGCCATCATCACGGAATCCCGGAGAGCAGTTCTGCCAGCAAATGGGCCCTACACCCTTGTAACCAGTTTCACAAGGCTTGTAGCAAAGCCCGGCATCATACTGCTTGTCCGCGGGGCACTTCATGGGCTCGCCCACGTCCCGGGTGTAACTTTCACGATAACAATACGTCTGCTTTTGATTTGAGGTTTCCTGTGCAATCCACTTCATGACTTGCTGGAGGTCGCCGGATGAGAGCGCCGCCGGAAGTTCCGGGGCCGCGAATGCAGCAGAATTCAGCAGCATTCCTGCGGCTGCAACTGCCGCTACCAGGAAGATCCGGATGCAGCTTGTTCTGAAAGTAGGTCGATTCATATCAGCTCCTTTTAGTGTGTTCGGTTGAGGACGGCAATGCGCTTAATCCTGCCGCCCTTTATTCTTTATAATTTACTCCGGGATATCAGTTTTTTTGCGCGTTCGCAGCCTTCCGCTGCATCATCCTTTCATGGGCATTTCCCACGGCTTCGTTAGCCTTCTGTATCTCTCCGAAAGCCTTCTCCACCGCTTTGCCTTCTTGAGGGTTATTGTGATCGACCTTCTGCATTGCCGCGCCGAATTTTTCCTCGGCCGCTTTTTGCTTCTGCATCAACGCGCTCTCCTGGGCATCTGCGGCCTTGTCTTCCGCGGCGGTCTTGATGCTGTCGTAAAGCTTTACCAGGTCCTGGGATGCCGCCTTGTACTCGGCAACCGCGCTGTTAATGGCGGACAGTTCCGCCATGGCCAGCGGAGCGGCCAGTAAGATACAGCCCGCAGCCACTATAAAAATTATCTTTTTCATAAAACTGTTTCTCCTTTTTTTGATAAGACATTGCTTTCTGACGGGGTAAATATAGGGAAATTTCATTTGTATGTCAATTATTTTTTCCCCACAATATGTTGTGTCGGTGTGTGATGGTGGGGAACAGTGATATTGTAAAAGGGGGCGTGGAGCCGCCGATTGTCGTACACAACACAGATATTTGTGATTTGTCGGGACTCAAAAGGCATATTTGAGTTTTTTTCGGACAGACCCGTCTCCTGCGCCTCGTGTTTGCGATGCGCTAAGCCTGTATATAAGCGTTCCAGGAGTATTGAGGGTCCCCATGGAAGTGATAGATATTCATTTCGGATCGCAAGTTTGGATACCCATGAAGATTACCGAACGCTTGACTTCAGGAAGAAGGGGATGAACGGGCATATAATACTATAATACCTGATGATGTCATTCTAAAAATTTGAGGACGTTGTCAGCATATCAGGTGTTTATGATGCGAAGAGCGTTGACATCCTCTAAATTTCTTACTATATATACGAACGGCTAAGGCTAATCCTTTCCCAAACAATGACCACACATCACCAAGCGCTTCTTGAATATATCTAAGTGAAACGATACGGTATCTCGTAAATAACGCACGCGTATAATACATACCATATTCATATCACATGAAAGGAGGGCATTATGAAGTCGAAACGATCCTGTTTCAATTTGCCGGATGTTGAGATTTTTTCTTTTTTAATAGTTGTCATTATCATGCTCATGGCAATCCCGGCTCAAGCAGAAGAGGATTGTAAATTCCTGATTAAGAACAAGGGGCCACACAGATTGCAGGTCTCCGCTACCTTAGGCACTATTCAAGGAAGAGTGCCGTTGCCGGACAGCGGGGATATCCACTCTGGGTATAGCGGAATAATACGTGTACCCTGCCATGCCTTAGACGTGGAGGTGACAGTGACAGACGGCGTCAGAGGGGAATCAACCACCCTCAGCAAAAGAGGCAATTTTACGTCAGAATGCATTGTGTTGAGATATCCACCACTCACACTATCGAGATATGTGCATTGTCCTGTTCCGGGTGTACCAGAAAGCAACTGCTACAAATACGTTACATTCAAAAATGAGGCGTCATACATAGCGAATGCCTTGGCCTATTATGTGTTCAAGGGTCAGGACTGGGAAAATGAGACCGACAATATCACCTCCCTTCAAACAAAGAAGCTCTCCATACCCTGCGATGCATCGGAGGTTCGTGTCGTAACTGGAATTCCGGGCAGATATTCATTTCTCAGGCAGACTTACGCGACACCTTCGGACGACTGTTTTATATTGATTGGTAATGACAACTCAGCAAACCATGAAAAATATACTCAGAAACAAAGCATAATATCAGCGTCAAAAATCATGGTGCCTATACCACTGATTTAACCGTAGCGTATGACTACCACGGAGTACGACCATCACATAGAGATACAATCTACGCCGGTAAAACAGGGCTAATAACTATACCTTCGGACGCCACGAATCTCCATGTAAAAGCAAAGGCCGTTGGAGGCAAGACTATTTTTGAGGTCAATTTACCGAGGGCTCAGGGTCTGTGTACCAAAGTACACGGAACGACATTATTTCCAAAGCATGAGCCGTGTAATTAATCAGAGAAAGAACGCTACAAGCGGCAAACCATTATAAGGCAGGGTGATGATAATCCCTGCCTTTATTATTTCTCCTTGTCAATGATTACGATTCGGAATGTTGTTCTATCGTCTGAAGAGTTTTGTGTTTGTTTCAGGAAGTTAGTCGCGGTCTTGTCCGGCTGTCCGGTCCGACACTATTTACTGCCTGAAGGCGAATTCATACAACCTGCGATTCAGAAACCTTTAAGTAAACATGGCATGGTGACACTGTTTGGCTTACTTCTTCGCTGATAAATATCCTTTGGCAAGGGATGTATTGACGTGAACAACTCCCTTGTTCAAATCTTTCAACGGGTAATCTTCCGTAATTGCCGGAAGCTGATCGGCCTTGCTCTGCTCCTTAATAACAGAACCGGCAGGAACATAGCGGCCATCGGGCACTCTGACACCCATGAGAATAACACCGGGTTCAATCACGCATTTTTCCCCCACGAAGGACCTGAATACGAGGGCCTTCATGCCGACAAAGGTGTCATCCATGACAACGGCCGGTCCATGGATCTGCACCTGGTGGGCAAGGGAAACACGGTTTCCTACGTAAACGGCATACTTCCTGCCGCTGATATCATACAGGTTCTTCTCGACAGGCTTACCGTTCATCTCCGTCTCCAGGGCGTGGATTACGACGCCGTCCTGGACATTCGAATTATCACCAATAAAGAGCGGCTGCCCCTCATCGCCACGGATTGATGCCATGGGAGAAACCATGATATTTCTGCCCAGGATCACATTGCCAATGACAGCGGCCAGTGGATGCACATACGTGGATTGATCAATAACCGGCTCCGAAACCTTTTTGCAAAAATCCGCAGTGACATTGTTTTCTATCATCTTTGCCTCCGTATTTCATGAGAGCTTCGCAAGATTTCACCATGCCATGGCGACGATCGCCTTGACATGAAGCGGAAATCCAGCAAGTTCTCTTAGTGTGACCCGCGTTTTTTCTTTTCTCTTACGAGAAGTTCTTCCCATACAGCATTGACAACAGACCGTGTAGTTTCAATTGGGCCTTTGTTATCGATGACAAAGTCGGCATGGGAAATCTTTTCGTCGATTGGCATCTGTGTGTCAAGCCTGCTTTCGGCCTCTTTGCGGCTGTATTCATTTCTCTCCGTCAAACGTCTTATCTGATCTTCAGGCGAAACATGCACTAATATTACAACGTCAAACAGATGCTGCATCCTGACTTCTAACAGGAGAGGAACATCAGATACAACGATGGCGCGCGGATTTATTTTTCGGATATCTTCTATCCTCCGCCGCCACATATCGAAAACGGCAGGGTGAACGATACTGTTAAGCATGGAGAGTTTCTCGTGGTCTGAAAAGACGATAAGGCCAAGCTTTGCCCTGTTGATTGTTCCATCCTCGTTTAGAATTTCCCTTCCGAAAAACTCTACGATAGCCTTCCATGCCGGATGATCCGGCTCCTCCACGAAATGTGCCAGCGCATCGAAGTCAATCAGATAGGCGCCTTGATCCTCAAACATCTTCGCTACAGTCGATTTTCCTGAGGCGATGCCTCCTGTCAAGCCCACGTTCAACATATGATTGTGCCGCCGAGAATACAGTAGAAATGATATCCCATTACACAGATGACATGAATCTCGCGAAAAGATTCACTTAGTATATTAAGCTGTCATATCGACCCCCTCGGTTTACTCGGGGTAAACTCCGGGAGATATCTTTTAGTTTTTGTCACCCTACTAAGATTTCTCGCTGCCCCTTTGCAATGCTCAGGGCTTCGGCTCACCGAAATGACAATAGTACATGGAAAGTTTAGTGTAGTTAGTGCTCGCTATTTCGCTTATGGAGAATCCGCAGCCCTTCCAGCGTCAGCATCTCATCGACAATATTTATGCTTTTTGTTTCAGGAGAGATGACGTTCGCGAGTCCGCCCGTTGCTATGACCTTCGCATCTGACGCGACTTCCGCCTTGATACGGCTAACAAGGCCATCCACGAGGCTGGCGTAGCCGAACATAATGCCTGCCTGCATACTGCTTACGGTGTCCTTGCCGATGACGGACCTTGGTCTCGCGATTTCCACCCTCGGAAGTTTTGCCGCTTTGCTGAAGAGGGCCTCGCTCGCTATCATGATACCCGGGGCTATACACCCGCCCATGTACTCCCCCTTTTTTGATACATAGTCAAAGGTAGTAGCAGTGCCAAAATCAACGATTATGATATCCCCTCCATACTTTTCGAATGCGGCAACGGCGTTGACAATCCTGTCTGCTCCTACTTCTTTCGGATTATCATACAGAATAGGCATTCCCGTTTTTATGCCCGGTCCCACTATGAGAGGCTTGACATTGAAATATTTTTCGCACAGAGGCTCCAGAATGTTGAGCATCGTGGGAACAACACACGAAATGATAATATCCTTAATAGCCCTTGGTCTGATCTTGCTGTTCTTATAAAGATTGTAGATCAGCATACCGTATTCATCAACGGTATGATCAACAACCGTCCTGACCCGCCAGTCATGGACGAGTTGATCTCCGTCGTACAGGCCCAAAACGGTATTGGTATTTCCAACGTCTATAACCAGAAGCATACCCCAACCCCCTGCAACGAAGCATTGCGATAAACCGGTTTCCCGTCTCTCCACTACCTAGAGAGCTCAGTCCTTCACCACCGAGGCATCGCCGGCTATTACTCTTTTTATCTTTCCTTTTTCATCTGAAATAAGAAGAGCGCCAAAATCATCAATGCCAAGGACCTTCCCCGACTCTATGTCATTATTGAATATCACCTGCGCCTGCTTTCCGATCATATCGCAGTATGAGAGCCACGCATACTTCATGGAACCAAATCCCGAGCTCAGAAGCCGAGTATACAGAGTATCAAATTTATCGAACAATTTTGCCGCGAGATCAAGACGTGAGATGCTTCTTCCCGCTTCTTCCGCAAGAGACGTCGCCATAGCGCGGATTGTCTCATCAAAATCTTTCTTTCTGATATTGACATTGATGCCGATCCCTACAACGATAAAATCCACACTATGCCTTGCAGAAGCGCTCATTTCCGTCAGTATGCCGCAAACCTTTTTGCCTCTGATCTGAACGTCATTGGGCCATTTAAGAGTTACATCTCCGGGGCAATAAATTGACAAGAGATCGGCAACGGC
>PDVH01000174.1_pt1 | contig 16632 bp, 13 predicted proteins | sample 1369781 | NCBI WGS metagenome assembly PDVH01 (sample SAMN07795378, study PRJNA414565) | Alkali sediment metagenome, whole genome shotgun sequencing project. | isolation source: glacial lake sediment | place: Bosnia and Herzegovina: Donje Bare Lake | collected 2016-06
TTTTAATATATAATAATTAATGAAAAAAAATATAAAAAAATTTAATATCAATACGATAAAAAAATAAGGAGAATAATGTGATATTTATTTTAAATTCATTATGTATGGAAAAGATTGCTGTTAATTTAAAACAACTTAAAAAGGCAACTACTGCTCTTAAAAGTAAATTAATCAGAAGGCCAATTGGTTTTTTGTCTGATGTAAAACGCTTTTCTATGAGTCCAAATAGTCTCCCGGTAGGTATGGGTTTAAATGCAACACCTACTGAAAAAAATCTTGCTAATTATTTAAAAGTAATATCTCCTGTTCAGAAAAAAATGTTCAATGTTCCATATAGACATATTGATAAACAATTATTAGGAAAAATTTATCAACACAAGGGTGGTTTTTCTGGAGATCAATTTATCAAAAACATAATTAAAGGTAAAAAGAATAAAGAGGTTTTAAATCGTATTGGAATACTTCATGAGGGTTTTGAATTAAGAGCCAAACCATTAGGAGAATTTTCAAGTCATGTAAGCCCTGAGGTAATACTTAAAGAACATAATATTTTAAAAACACTTCCAAAAAGATACATTGGAGCAAAACAAACATTACAATCATTAAGGTTTGAAACATATGGTTTTCCAGAAACTATACCTGGATTTGCAATTGGAGAGTCTCCAAGATTATCACGACATGCTATTAAACGCCTTTCTCCGATATTAATGAAAAAGTATAAAAATTTTGTAATTAATACGAAAAGATCAGCAACACGATTAAGAAATGAATCATTGAAAGGCGTTGAATAATGGCACCTCCCCGTCAAGCATGCGAACTCTACTCGAAGGCCTATGAGCTTGCCGGCGCAACAGTTATCAAATCTATAGAGATACTGGATGCGATAAAAAAAATACGTGAAATGCGCCTTAAGGTAAAATTCGGCCTTATTTCATTATCAGATATTCTTGGTTCAGAATCGATAGCACTCGTATCATCCCTTGCCGCATCAATAACAAAAACAGCGTTTACATCAGTATCACGATCGTTCAGTTCGATGATGGAGACCGTTATATCTTCATTATTAAACATTTTTCTTGCCTCCCCAGAAGCATTAATTTCATTGGTGACCATTCCTCAAGACCTTGCAACACAGAGATGTATTGAGGAAAGAAAATATCTACAACGAGCGCGAGGGAATCTATCGGTAATAACAAGTATTATATCAAAATGGGTTGATGGATTGAGTGGAGAACGTTTTTATAATCAAATGAAAACATCACTTCCATCAATAACTGAAGCGTCAAAATTAATAAACCAGATGTCGGATGAACTCAGGGGAACGATGAATGGACTTGCAGGATCAGATGATTCATTTTTTGATGAATCGAAATATTCCAGGATTCAAGATGATCTTTCCAAGGCAATTGCAATAACAAAACCTCAATCGTTTATAAATCAACAATTGAATCTTACCAGGAATATAGAACAACAATCGCAGCAACAATTCAAAGAAGAACAATCGCGTATTAACACGAGGTATAAAAGTCGTGAGCATGAATTAGTAAAATGGTATTCGGACCAGCTTAATGATATAGCATCAAAAGGATCGGGGGACTCTCTTAAAAAAGCATTACTTGAAGAAAAGATACGAATAGAATATGATGCAAAAAAGAAAATATTAAATTCATCAAAAGTTTCAGAAATAGAAGCATCTCGAGTTAAAACATCCGTTGAAGCGTTTACATCGTCGAGCGCTTATATAAAATCAGTATCATCCATTTCTGATTCGTTTAAATATGATATTGATATTTTAAAAACACAATTATTCGATTTTTCTTCGAATATGAAACGCGCATATGTTGCTTATCAATCATATCATGCATTATGCAATACCATTTACAATATTAAATCTTTATTGAATAATCTTATAGGTGAAATGCTTGATATTATAAAAAAGACAAGTAATGCCGGCGGAGATAAAATGGCTGAGGATTTTGACAGATTGTTTGCCTCAGTAGATGTAATCAAGGACAAGTTTCAGGACCAGGTTGATAGATATGAAAAAGAAGACCGTCCATCAGCTTCAGAAATGTCTGCAACTGTAAGTTTAGGAAATGGAGTCCTCATTGGGGTTGATTCTTTATTTTCAGCTACAGTGACGAAATCATTGATAGATCTGATTAATGCAGGAGAAGATTTTGGGACCAATGTGGAAGAACTTGACGATTTTATTTTAAAAATGGAAAATATTCCTGATTGGGATGGTGCTCGAGTTACCTGGGTTTCAAATATTGTCAATGGAGCAACTTCTCCATATATTCAACTTCTTGCAGATACAGCAACATTGTTATCCAAAACAACATTGGTATCTTTTTCTGGAGGAAAAGAATCGGCGAATATTCAATCAATATTAAAAACAGTAAATAGGACATTTTCAAATCTCATAAATCATAACGCAATCGTGCATGATACCTTATCGAGTTATACCCCATATCGTTATTCAGGACTCGGAGATTTGACACAATTATTGAATTCTGCCGGATTGCTTGAAAAATTTGCTACTGCAATGAGTATTTCAGCAGTGGCTACCGATGTGATAATAGATCTATCTAAAGCCGGATTCAACGAATTCTGGCCTAATTATAAAAACTGCAGGAAATTTTATCCCGAAATGTTTCAGAATCCTGATATTGTAATGGGGGTAGCTAAAAAAGAAGTTTCTTTAAGATCCCCGATAACTAATGGTGTTTATCGTGATAATTCTGAAAGAAACGATCTTTATAGACTTCAGGCGAGACGGGCTTATTTATCATATTCATTTGATATTAAACAGACTGATGGTAGAAACTTTTCCAGTGTTTCATCTGAATATGGCATAAAGCCATGATGGTAATATATACTTAAAGAAGAACTGACTTTCTCCTCTCCTTACAACTATTTTTATCATATGGATATCGATTTCACCACTGATCTGGTAGAAACGTTCGCCATATCGCTTGAGGACAATCCTCAACCGATTACGGGAAATCGTGCCCTCATCAACAGGTTTGAAATAGTTTTTATGACGAAACAACGCCCCTTCCTTCTTGATGATGAAAAAATTATTGATACATTTGGGGGAGATGCTGAGAAATATATCAATCGACCACAAGTATTGAATAATCTACAAAGTATTGCTGCAGCGATATCGGCCGCAGTCGACCAGACGGTTAAAGCTATTTTTAGTGATCAAAATGAATTTACGCCATTAACTGAAAAACTTCAAAGCGCTAATCTTATTGATATTCAAGTGGTAGAAGGTGTTGTTTATGCCAGGATACAGGTCAATCCTGTAGAGGTTGAACCATATTCGAATATTCAATTTAATTTGCCTATTATAAGAAGATAGAGGTTGGAAAATGCTAAATTTTCTTGATTTCATTCGCACCAAATGGGCGGAATACTCCCAATCAAGCGGACAAAAGGGAACTACAATAGATGAACTTGCCGTTAAACCAACAGGTTTAATCATATCTGATTTTTATAATACACTTGTCGATCAAAGAAAGGTAAATGACATATCCAGATGGAAGGAGATGACTGATGAAGAATTGGATTTCTTTGGCGCCAAATTTTTCATTCCTAGAGTCCAAGGAAGTACAGCATATGGTTCCATCAGAATTTATTTCGATTCAAGAAAAGACTTTGAAGTCTCTGACACGACTCGTTTTATCTCCAATACTAACAGGAGATATAAAGCAGCTATGCCAGGGATGTACAGTCAGAATAATTTGGCAGTCTCAAATGATAGATACGCACGTTTCTACATTGATGTTCCAATAGTTGCAGAATCTCATGGTGATGAATTCAATACAGATGCAGGGACCATATCACAGATCAATGGTATAACTTTTACTTATAAGGCTGTAACAAATCCCGAGTCCGTATCGAACGGGACCAGGTATGAGACGAATGCCGAATATTATCGTCGCTTGATCTACTCGATCAACGACCGCAGCCTTACTAATAAGGCCAGCGTCTATTCGATGCTTCCCGTCTTGTTCCCTTCGATCGGCGCAATGTATATCGCAGGATCCGGCGATAAGTACATGCAGCGGGATTTGATTACGGCTTCCGATCTTTCAATAAGTCAGCAGAAAGCGGATTTTCTCGGTAAACGATCCGGAGACAGTTTTGTACCTCATATTGCATTTTATGGACAATTTCCCGGAGAAGCCGGCAGTAGAATGGCGGAATTATGGGGACCAATTTCTAAATATTCGAATTATCAATATCCGCTTACTATTGAACCATCCGATCTGAATAATGAAGATCCTGCATATTATGGATTCCCCATAGATCAAGAAGCTTCCGACGAAATGTATCGAGGATTATTCTTTGACGATTTCAGAAGCTTTATGAGCGTATCATCATCAGATCTATTTAATATTTATGATGAAGAAGTTGGATTTACTGATATACTCATTCCGAATAGTGATTGGATTTATGGAAGCGTTGGAAGAGGTGATGGGGATTTTGGAGAATTAAATGAAACGCTCCAGGCAATCGATGTCCTCAAATTCAATAATAATTTAATCAGTATGTCAGGCGGCGCTTTAAGTTATTCTATTTCCACTGGTAAAGATATTAAAAAACGTGTCGGAGTAAAAGTAACCGGTACTTTTAAATGGCCCGCTATAGATGATTCAGAAGATCTTGCTTTAAATAGCAACCTTCAGATCATGGTTGGTGGTGCAAATTCTTCTACTGTAGATGGTTATACCGGTGTAGGATTTGGTGTAAGGGTGACTGGTGAATATGATGCTGATGATTTAAACAATAAGAATGCCGTTCTTTATTTTGCCCATGGAGAACAATATGGAACGGCCCAGGTTTTTGCCAATGATAGTGATTTTGTTGATGCTGGAGGGCATATCGGCATTACCGATATTGGGGCCCTTGCTGAAAAACTTTGGAGGATTGAACCTGGGATGGAATATGAGTTTGAATTCGTATTTTATGATGATTTAAGACTTTCATTATATATCAATAAACTTGATAATCGATTAGTAGTAGACTCCTCAGAAAATGAAAATACCGTCCATTTTGATTTGCCATCCACTCCACTTAGACTTTTCCAGCAGGAGTTGAATAAAAAAGATAGTACGCATTATGGGACGATAATGAAACTTACCCTTGATACGCATTATCTTTCAGGTCAGAAGTATTGGGAGGTTTCGGACTTGCGTGCTTTCGATATTTCAACACATAGATCCATGGCGCTATTTGCAATAGATGTCAATGATATCAGTGCCCCACTTTCGATATATTTAAGGGGTAAGGGTTATTCGGCAATCAATGACAAGGCCGGAGATGGCCATATAGCATATATATGGGACAAAGAAAAATCTTCAATCGCATCCGTCTCTGGGGAATTAACCGAAGGCGCCTGGACTTTGTTATCCGGAATATCAAACCAGAACGGTTCAATTGATTCGGTAGCGACATTACTTCAACAGGACATAGATAATATAGACCGATATCGTGTCGATAATCGGTTCGGAAAAAACATTTTTTTACTTATTGTGACGTCAGGAACATCGAAAGCAAATATTAAATATTCAGGAATTTCCGCTGAAGACGTACTTGCTTATCTACGTATTGATTATTTAAAAGTTGAAAGCCGGGCATCTACACAATATCATGCCAATAATAAAGTAGATGTTTATGTTTCTACGATTAAAAATTCGGAGAATTACGAAACTCGATCGGTTATCGTAACTAAACAATCCAACCAGTCATATTTCGAACTTAGTAGCGATACCGGATTTAAAATGCCGATAGCTGAAATCATATCGATTGCAACCGGAGTTTCGAATGATCAAACGAATATATTGAATCAATCGGATTATTATATCGTTCGTGATGACGAATTCAATATAAACTCATCTCATGAATTGGTAAAAATAATAACGGCTCGGGATGATATAAATACCATTACTGTAAATTATAAATCATTTCCGGATATACAGATAATACAAAACATATGTTTCCGGTTGATTTGAATTTTTCAATTACTTATTCAGGAAATATCAATCAAAGTCAATTGATTGATGAAATAAAAAAATATGTAGACGATAATCAACGCGATACATTTTCAGTACGGGCAATGATTGATTATTTATACACAAACAAGATAGTGAATAGTGTAAATGAACCGATTTCAATCTCATACTCCAGATTAAATGATGAACTTGAAATTGAAACAGGATCATTTACCGATACAATACAAATTCGAATAATTGATTTTTTCAGGGTAAAAGATGTCGTTGTGAACAAGATCTAATTCGGAATAAATATGGCGTCAGAATCTCCATCATCATCATTGTCACCATCAATGTCTTTGTCGGCTTCTATAAGTCCGTCGGCTTCTATAAGTCCGTCGACCTCAGTAAGTCCGTCAATGTCAATAAGTCTTTCATTATCGCCATCATCATCCATAAGCCCGTCATCTTCCATAAGTTTATCAATATCACCGTCAGCATCGATAAGTCCTTCAACTTCGATGAGCCGGTCAGTGTCGCCATCAGCATCTTCAAGTGGATCAACATCCCCGTCTTCATCGATAAGTCCTTCAGTATCACCATCCTCATCCAGAAGTCCGTCATCTTCAGTGAGTAAATCGATATCACCTTCGACTTCGACTTCGACAAGTCCGTCAGCGTCTATAAGTTTGTCAATATCACCGTCAGCATCGACAAGCACGTCGTCTTCAGCAAGTAAATCGATATCTCCATCGTCTTCTAAAAGCCCATCAGCATCACCAAGCTTATCAACGTCGCCATCAGCGTCCATCAGTCCTTCTGCATCAATAAGTCCGTCAGGATCTTCAAGCGGATCATTATCACCATCAGCGTCAATCAGCCCTTCCGTTTCAAGTAGTTTATCATTATCACCATCTTCATCTTTAAGTCCATCGGCGTCCATAAGCAGATCGATATCACCATCTGCGTCATCAAGTAAATCAATATCACCATCAGCTTCGATAAGCCCTTCACTGTCTCCCTCATCATCCAAGAGCCCGTCTTCGTCCGTAAGCAGGTCCGTATCGCCATCAGCATCAATAAGTCCATCTCCTTCAATAAGTCAGTCAATATCTCCATCAGCTTCAATAAGTCCGTCTGAATCGATAAGTAAATCGGTATCACCATCTGTTTCCATAAGCCCATCAGCTTCAACAAGCAAATCCGAATCTCCATCAGCATCAATAAGCGTTTCCATATCTCCATCTTCTTCTGTAAGCAGGTCAGAATCACCGTCATCATCATTGAGCCCTTCAGCATCAATCAGTAGATCGGAATCACCTTCCGAATCGGTAAGTCTATCAATATCACCATCTCAATCTATAAGTCCATCGGTATCACCATCTGCATCGATTAGTCCATCGTCATCATTAAGTTTTTCAGCATCACCATCATTATCAGTAAGCCCGTCATCATCAATCAGTTTGTCCATATCTCCATCAGCCTCAATAAGTCCATCGTCATCTATAAGTCGGTCAGTATCTCCATCAGCATCAGAAAGTCCGTCAGCATCAATAAGCGAATCCATTTCCCCTTCATCATCGAGAAGTCCGTCAGCATCGATAAGTTTATCACTTTCACCATCGGCTTCAATAAGTCCATCAGAATCCGTCAGTAAATCAATTTCTCCATCGGCTTCTACAAGTAGATCAGAATCACCATCGTCATCTGTAAGCCCATCAATGTCGGTGAGCAGATCAATATCTCCGTCATCATCAATAAGTAGGTCTGAATCCCCTTCTGCATCAATAAGTCGTTCAATATCTCCTTCAGCATCGATAAGTCCTTCAGCATCAATAAGTCCTTCACAATCGATAAGTAGGTCTATATCACCATCAGAATCAATATCGCCATCATCATCGACAAGTCCTTCAGCTTCTATAAGTCCGTCGGAATCGGTAAGCTTATCAATAAGCCCATCTGCATCGATTAGTCCGTCAGCATCTACAAGCGCGTCAGAATCCATAAGTCCGTCGGCATCTTCGAGCAAATCAACCAGTCCTTCGGCATCAACCAGTCCTTCGGCATCTAAAAGTCCGTCAGCATCGATTAGTCCTTCATCATCAGTAAGTAAATCAATCAGCCCTTCAACATCTAAAAGTCCGTCAGCATCATTGAGTCCATCACAATCAGCAAGTCGATCGATAAGTCCATCTACATCTATTAGTCCGTCATCATCAATAAGTCAGTCAATAAGTCCGTCAGAATCCATAAGTCCATCACAATCTGTAAGCCTGTCAATAAGTCCATCAGCCTCTATAAGCCCATCTACATCTATCAGTCCTTCTGAATCTGTAAGTTTATCCTTAAGTCCATCGATGTCGATGAGTACGTCTATAAGTCCGTCAGAATCAATTAGCCAATCAATCAGTCCGTCTGAATCAGTGAGTCCTTCTGCATCGATAAGTCCGTCAGAATCCATCAGCCCATCTGAATCAGCCAGTCAATCAATCAGTCCATCCGAATCAGTTAGCCCATCAGAATCAATAAGCCCATCTGAATCAGCAAGTCAATCGATTAGCCCGTCAGAATCAGTAAGTCCATCTGGATCTGTCAGTCCGTCTGAATCAACAAGTCAATCTATAAGTCCATCTGAATCGGTAAGTCCATCCGAATCAACAAGTCAATCTATAAGTCCATCGGAATCGATAAGTCCATCGGAATCAGTTAGTAAATCTATAAGTCCATCTGAATCGGTAAGTCCATCTGAATCAGTTAGCCAATCTATAAGTCCTTCTGAATCAGTTAGCCAATCTATAAGTCCATCTGAATCAGTTAGTCAATCTATAAGCCCTTCTGAATCAGTTAGCCCATCAGCATCGGTAAGTCCATCCGAATCAATAAGTCCGTCAGAATCTGTTAGTCAATCCACAAGTCCATCCGAATCTGTTAGTCCGTCAGAATCATCGAGTCCATCTGAATCGGTAAGTCCATCCGAATCAGCAAGCCAATCGGTAAGTCCGTCAGAATCGGTAAGTCCGTCAGAATCATCGAGTCCATCTGAATCGGTAAGTCAATCTGAATCAGTAAGCCAGTCAATCAGTCCATCTGAATCAGTAAGTCCATCTGAATCAACAAGTCCATCAACTTCTGAAAGTCCATCATCATCAATAAGTCCATCTGCTTCTGAAAGTAATTCCGAATCTCCATCATCATCAATAAGTCCATCAGTTTCTGAAAGTAATTCTACATCTCCATCACCATCGATTAGTCCATCTTCTTCAATCAGTCCGTCAATATCTCCGTCATCATCTGAAAGTCGATCAACCAGTCCATCCATTTCTCCGTCTGAATCTGCAAGTCTATCAGTAAGTCCGTCATCATCGATTAGTCCGTCAATTTCTCCTTCAGAATCGGCAAGTAGTTCTGTAAGTCCGTCTGAATCATCAAGTAAATCGCAATCGCCATCAGCATCACAAAGCCCGTCATCATCTTCAAGTCAATCATTGTCGCCATCAGCGTCGACGTCACCATCAGCATCCTGGAGTTTTTCACCTTCGGCAAGTATCTCAAGGTCTTTATCTCCGACGCCTCCTCCCGAAGACACGATATATATAGATTTTGAAGCTAAACCTCTTTCCGGGACCGCTCCATTGACGGTCCAGTTTCATGCGTATATTTTTTACAATAATGTTCTTATTTTTAATGATACTACCGGTATTTCGACTTTTAACAATATTGATGGGATAGGAGTATTATAATGGACTTGAGACAGTTAGACTCAACATTGGTTGCGTCATATGCAGATTTTTCGTCGTTAATAACCGGGGTTGATACCAATCGAACATTATTGATAAACAAGAATTATGAAGTCAATGATGATGTCGATCTTAAAACACGTAATATTTCATTATTATTTGTTGCTGATGGAAAACTTACAGTCCAAAGCGGAAAATCATTGGCAGTAGGAACAATCATAGGATATCCTCAATGGCAAATATTGGATGGTCTCGGGACCATAACGGTTGATAACGTTAATGTAAAAATGTTTGGAGCAATAGGGGATGGAGTTACCGATGATACTATTGCTATTCAGGCGGCAATCGATTCATTGTCCTCTGGTGGAAAACTTTTCTTTCCGTTAGGAACATATTTGATAACTGGAAATTCTGTTATTGCCAATAAATCTTTAAAAATATCAGGTGAAGTTGGGACTATATTAAAAATAGTTGCAAGTATTTCCAGCTCATTAAAACTCCTTCAAACGAGTGGATCGAACCGGTATTTAATCGAAGATATCATATTTGATGTAAATAATGCTGAAACAGATACTTCATCACTTCAGTCTCTTTATTTAAGTGGAGTTGATTTTGCACTTGTAAGAAATTGTAAATTTATAAATTCGGCCGCACCTACTTATGATAAAACAGTTACCAGTCATAAAATACGTGGTTATGGGATATATTTAGTCGGAACATATGGAAGTGTTATTATAGAGGATTGTGAATTTACAAAACAGATGTATGCAACGATAACTGAAAATTCAAGTGCTGGAAAATCACTTATTGTTAAAAATTGTAAATATACCGAATGTGGAGCTGATGCAATTGAAATAAATGCTCCTACAGGATCGCTTGATAGTGTACTGATTGATGGTTGTTATATGAAAGATATTGGTCATAATGTCGTAACCAGTGGGTTTGGTGTAGGGGCTTCAGGAGCCACAGGATCAACTATTGGAAAACTCAATATTACAAATTGTTATTTCGAGAATGTAACTCAACAAGGTGTCCATATTGAGGATGGAGTAAAAAGATTTTCATTATCAAAAAATACTTATAAAAAATGTGGCAATGCTGCGGCAAGTAGTTTTGATAATGCTATTTACGTAGCGATTACTAATGCAGGAAGGGAATGTGAATCATTTGATATCGATGGGGAAATGATTGAAAATGATGCGAATACCGATTGGGCAATCTATTTAGGAACTACCCAAGCGATAAATAATGGAAAAGTACGCGGGTGTATGATAAATGGTAATGGAAAAGGACAAGGATTATTTGTCGGATCTGCCCATAATGGACATATTATAAAACATAATACTATTAAAAATTGTAATGGACTTGCGATGTATATCGCTTGTAATAATTCAATCGTCTCTGATAATATATGTTTTGATGATCAAACCCCTAAAACACAAACATATGGCATCCAAATACGTGATGATGCCAATGGTACTGTTTTCAATAATAATAATTTTTATGGAAACCTTACCGGTGATATTGATAAAAGTACAATATTAATTCCAAAACAGATAATCAATCATAAAGCAATCTTTTCAGGATATGTGATAACTACTGTTTCGTGGGGATCGTATTTTAATATTATCGATCTCGGGGTTGCTGCAAGCGGAATATTGCACATTGAAGCCAAAGATACGTTTTATGGGTATTATCACGTATCGAATTTTCAGTTAAACTGGGATGGAACAACATTGATCCTCGATTTTATAGGATGCAATGGAAGTGGATATCTTGATATTTCAGATACTCCTGCAAGTAATTTTCAAATGAGCGGTAGTATGTTACAAATGAGAATGTATAATGCTGCAGCATGGTCTATAACAACACAGGGATGGGTTGGGATAAACGGTCTCATCTCATTAAAGTGAGGATATTATATGTCGATTTTTAATAAAAATAAAGTTGTTAAAGGAACTGCTGTACCTACATCAGGATATTGGAATGATGGTGATATGGTCATTAATAGTAATCAGGTAATTGGTGGAGATGTTGTTGGATGGAAATGTACCGTTTCAGGGACTCCAGGAATATGGAATATAATGGGACAAACCGCCAGTTTAAATGTAAAAGATTATGGTATTACCGGAGATGGATCTACTGATGATACTACTGCAATTCAAGCTGTAATTGATTTACTGTCTTCAAATGTAACTTCTCCAAAAACAATATTTTTTCCTGCAGGAAATTATAAAATAACGAGTAATATAATTTTCAGAAATATTTCCGCATATGGAAGTCCGTACCATATTATTGGGGAAGGACCTGATTCAAGAATAATTCAATATACAAATAATATTCCAATTCTCAGGTTTGGTTATAATCAAAACGGATGGACATTTTCATCATTAAGATTTAGTTATAATGAGCAACAAAGCGATTCCAACACTTCTGGGGTTGCAATGCTTTTTACTTGTGATGAGGTAATAGGACCTGAAACCACTTCTTACGACGGAATCATAGAAAATTGTTATTTCGATAAATGTTATCGTGGAATTGGAATAGATCCTACCGGTGGAGTTGGTGGAAGTAGTAGGGTCATTGCTCTTTGGGCAACTACGTTCAGGAATTTAATATTTACAAATTGTATAAAAAATGGGATATATATACAATCACCCGGAGCTGGTGGACATCCAAATAATAAATTTTCACATATTCGATGTTTTATGGAAGGTGACTTAGCAAATGCAAATACAGGAGAGGCTCTTGATTTAAGACAATGTGTACATTGCACGATGGAAAATATTGATATTGAAGTATATAGAAATAGGGCAATGTATCTTGAGCAATTTTATGGTACAATTCAAGGTGTTCATTTAGAACATCATGAAATGCGTTCTAATTATAATGGAATAATCGAGGTTTCTATTTGTGATATTGTATTATCTGGTTTTGGATTTAGTGGTGATTGGGATGTTACAAATAGTTGTTATTTGTTTTGGTTTAATACTGCTAAAGCAATAATAATGGCATTAGATGATGAGATTAATCTTGCTGATAGTGGATCAGGATCATGTTTTATTATGGGATGTGATCAAACTGTAGGCCATGAATCACAAATTAGTATTATGGGTGTAGGTACGAGGGCGGATGTAGTAAAATCTTTTTGGCAGTCATGGCTTGCTCCAAAGGTTGCATTTGGGCCTGGTGTACCATCTAGTGGTGGATCTACCATATCTGCTATTACTGATATAGGCACCGCAGTTGGAATATTGGATGTTGGTCCGCTTAATCCATTATCAGTAAAAGGTGGAATATATGCTGCAAATCAAGACGGTGGAATTTCTGTTGTTGGTTTGAATGGCGTTGAAACTCGTTGGGAAGGAAGTTATAATCTTCGATCAAACTCCGGTGGAACTCCTCGTATGGCATTTTTATGGAAAACCAGGGATGCCTCTGAAGTTCCAACCACTGACATAGAAGTTTTTGCCTATTTAGCAACTGGTAATATTGGAGTAGGGACTGTTGAACCTGGAATCAACATAGGAGTATCTGGTGGAAATTTTACAACAGGAAGAATTTTTCATATCAAAGGGGCTTCATCTGTTCCTTGTAATGTGGTAATTGAAGGAAATTCATCTGCGGCAATTACTTTATGTAATAGTGATGAGTCATCCAATAATAAAAATATACAATTGATTGTCGATGGTGGAATCCTTACTATAAGAAGTTTAAATGATAATATGTCTGTGCGTACAGCGGATATAATGACAATAAACTTATCTACTGGAGCAATAATAACCGCGTCAACAATGAAATCAAGCGCATTTTATGTCGGATCAAATCAAGTTTTAGGAGCAAGACAATCCGGAGTATCTGCAATGACAAATTTAACGACTCCATCCAATCTTAATGCCGATACTGTGACAACTGCAGAACTTGCCGATATTGTTGGAAATTTAATTGATAAATTACGGACTACTGGAGTGGTTGGGGATTAAAATTCCGATATAATATCAAACATAGGAATATCTTATGTCAATTTATAATAAAAACAGAACGGTTTTAGGTATCGCACCCCCAACATCAGGAGTTTGGTATGATGGAGATATTGTCTATAATAGCAATCAATCGGTAAGTGATAGTGTGGTAGGTTGGAAATGCACTGTTTCAGGAAATCCAGGGACATGGAACGTAATAAATGAAAACGGAATAATTAATGTAAAAAATTATGGAGCGGTTGGTGATGGTATTACTGATGATACTTTAGCTATGCAAGCAGCTATCAATGCTGCGGCAGCAATTAATGGGTGTGTATATCTTCCTACAGGGACATACTTTATTGATACTTCCACTGGAACTATCACATTGCCATATGATGATGGCTACATCCCAATAAAAACTTTATCATATAAATGGACTTTAAGTGTTGGTGGAACAAATGAATATTATTGTGAACTTATTGTGGGTGGTGATCCTTCTTTTTCAATGTGTGATGCCGTCAAGATAAATTCAGTTGCAGCTATGAAAGGTGTAGTTGGTAATTTAGCTTCAGGGGAATGGGATTATGGTGATAATGATTCACTTGGATATAATACTGTTTATGTCAGATTGTCAGATGGGACAAATCCGGATACTAAGGCTTCCAAATATATTACTGCCAGGACGCTTACTGAAGAAACACATACCACGATGCAATACTGTTTGAATATTTCTTCCCGGGTATCTTTTAGGGGTGAAGCTATAAATACAACCAGCATAATAGGTAATTGGGATTATGCAAATGAAGATCCTATTAATACATCTCAAAAAATCCTTTTTAATATAGGGAGTGCTAATTTTCCTTCTGATTCTTCAATTGGCCTTTTATCATTTAAAAATTTAGGAATATCACGGACATTTATAGGTTTTTATTGTTGGGGAATTTTATATGAATCGGTTTTTGAAGATATTATAATGACAAGATGTGCATTTCCTGTTTTGCTTGATAGGTCTGAAAGGAATTCATTCCATAGATTTAATTGTACCGCTAATGGTGCAAATTTTGTAATAGGTGGATGGTGGAGAACCAGGTATAATGAAACATCCGATCCAATAGGTGGATATGGTGATAAGACGGTATTCAATAAAATCGATACCGTTGGTGTAGATAAACACACCGCTTATGAAGACCAGATTGATACTTTTTATGATACATATTTTTGGAAATCCGCCAATAATGCAATTCGAGCTGGATTACCGATAGATGGATCAACAGATGCATTATCAATAGTAACGTATCGTGGAGTATGTCAGGCCGGTATAGTTTGTTGGAATAGGACTGGAAGATTCACCGTTAATCTTGCAATACATAATCAATTCCATGGTACAGCTTCACGATATGCTATCTATGGTGGTCCGGAGCACATGTGGGTAATCACCAATATAAATATTGAACAAGCCGGATATAGTAATAAGGCTGCAGGGGAAATATTCGGTGTTGATTATCCAAACCCTTACTTACCTGGTAAACTTGAGGGAATAATAAGCATTGTAACAAGTTCTCATAATTCGATTTTGATTGGAATCTCTTTAGTATCATGCGCAGCAATAAAAGGGATTTATGGTATTGATGATTCTATGTGGCTTGGTCTTTTTGCCGGATATAGTTCAGGACCGCTTACAGAGGTACAAGATGAAATTAATTTAAAAGGAAACCATATTAATTATTATAACCAACTTTCTCTTATAGCAAATTTAATTACAAATGGTAAATGGTTATCCTATGATGGGGCAGACAATAAAGGTATATATATAGGTTCCGACGGAAAAATAGGAATAAGAACAACGCTACATGACGAAGCACTTCATATATCCGGATATGGAACTACGCGATATGGAAATCAAATATTAGAAAATTATAATGATGATTTAGCTTATCCTCCAAATATAACTTTTAGAAAATCACATATTGATACTGAAGGAACAGTATCCGCCGCATCTGCTACTCTTAATAATGAAGAATTAGGACGTATATATTGGTATGGTGTTAATGCTGCTGGCTCAAGGCAAAATGCAGGTTCTATTAATATGGTTCAAGATGGAGCGCCATCAACGTCTTGTCCTACAAAAATGGTTCTTTCGACTTTTAAAAATAATGGAAATCAGAATAATAATCAACTTGTTTTAAATACCGATGGTAGTGTTTCTACGTCAACATCAATGACGGCGCCATTATTTAAAGTCGGCTCTGATCAAGTTATCGGTGCTCGAGGTTCAGCATTAACAACCCAATTGACAACTATTACTCCAACAAGTGCTCCAGGGACCCCCGATTATGCCATTGCTGATCCTATCAATACAAATGCATATGGATTTTCATCGGCAGATGAATTCAAAACAATTATGGCGGTTATTGTTAATTTGCAGACAAGGGTTGCAGAACTTGAAGCAAGACTTAAAGCTGGAACAGGTCACGGATTAATATCGTAATAAGGAATTAATATCCAATGTCAACTGAATTCCTATGGTATTTTAGTGATGGCGGTAGTGCTTTAGGGCCGAAACCATCCCATACTTTTGTAAATCCAGGTACTTATTCCGCATCTCTTTATGTGTTTGATACAGAATATGGAACATTTACAAAAATAAAAAATGATTATATTACAGTAAACGGATCGGAACCTGTATATAGATATTTTTATGTCAATGGTGATGCCGCTTTAAATGGAGATGGATCTTCGGGAAACCCTCTTAATTACAGACAATTGATAAATTACTTTGATCCTGATGATGGATATCCTTGTGGAATAACTCCAGCTAATCTTGATGTATTGCTTTTATATGGTAAATTCGATATGGCAGGAAGAGATTCTTTTCTTACGATTAATAGGACTATAAACGGAATAATAACTGTAAAATCAAGAAAT